>Ga0222419_100351_pt1 | contig 53317 bp, 42 predicted proteins | sample 1B20Ametagenome_FD_182474 | JGI IMG/M metagenome (GOLD analysis project Ga0222419, IMG submission 182474) | Enriched microbial communities from leaf-cutter ant dump, University of Wisconsin, Madison, United States - 1B20A (version 2) | ecosystem: Environmental > Terrestrial > Nest > Insects nest...
CTTTCGTAATTTGCTCTTAAGTTGTTCATTCTAAATCGTTTTGTAGTTAAAACAATTTACTGATTATCAGTGTAATGAGCAACTTATTTCTCCTTTTTTTATCCCTAAATCATAATGCACAACGGGTGTATAAAAATTAAATATGCGTATCATCTCTGCGTTTCACCTATAATTTACTCTTCGTCACCGTAGTATTTTGTACCGAGCTCTATCTTTTCCCGACCGTTGGCCATGCGCCATTTGTTGGTGTCGCGTAACGAATAAGCACAACCACAGTATTCCTGCATGTAGAACCTTTCGCGTTTGCTGATTTCCAGCATCCGGGCCGAACCACCTTTCTTTCGCCAGTTGAATGTCCAATATTCCATGTTTGGATGGCGAGATGCAGCCCGTAGGCCACAATCGTTTATCTGCTCCATATTCTTCCAACGTGAAATACCCAAAGAACTGGAAATAACGTCAAACCCGTTTGCAGCAGCATATGCTGCTGTCTTCTCAAAGCGCATGTCGAAGCACATGGTACAACGGACACCTCTTTCGGGTTCGTGTTCCATGCCTTTGGCCAGATCAAACCAATGATCCACATCATAATCTGCGTCGATGAAGGGAATATTATGCTTTTCGGCAAAGCGAATGTTTTCTTCCTTGCGGATATCGTATTCCTTGCGCGGGTGAATGTTGGGATTGTAAAAATAGATAGTGAAATCGATATTGGAATCAATCAATGCTTCCATTACCTCGCCCGAGCAAGGGGCACAGCAGGAATGCAGCAACAGCTTTTTCCCTTCATGTGGCAGGGTAAGTTTCTCTCTTTTAAACTCAGGTTTGTCCATAGTGTGTTTAAATACACTGCAATTTTACGCAAATCTGCATGATTTTACAAAAGTTAGTACATCCCTTGTCGCTTTCGTGCATAATCAGGCGTTTATTTTATACTTTTGTAAGAGATAATAAATACGCAATGTTGAAACACTCCATATTCTATAAAACGTTTATCGTATTGGCACTGTTGGTTGGGATGTATTCCTGCGAAATGGACGATGCAGAGCCCGATTTGCAACAGCATAGCTTTTCGAGGCTATATGTATCGTTTGAAGATTATGTTTCTTCAGATGTAGGTGCTTCGGTCAGTAATGTCCGTATTATCTACCCAGCCGACTCTTCTGAGTTTACCATTTCGGTGAATCATATTTCCAATGCTAAAGGCGGTGGACCGATTATCTTTGATCCGTTTCTGAAATGGGTTTTTCAAGGTAGCGCAAATCGGGATGGGGTTGGTGATACCGCAGTTTATGCTATGGCAGTGGGCAATACGGGAGCACTGACCAATAGCAGCCGATTGGGCAACAAGAGATTTGCCAGGGTGACCGGCTTGGCGTATGCGGGCAAAAGCCAGGTGCTGTTTGTGGCCAATGCAGGCGGCATTGAGAGAGGCGTTCAACAGGACACGGCAGTATATGTCCTGGAAAGGCCTCGCCAAAAGAGCGGATATGCCCGTACAGAGAAAAAACTGATAGCTAGAGGCATGCCATTCTATGGGTTGGCCTATGCGTCTAATACCTTGTATTTGTCCAAGACAGGAGCTAATGGTGGCATCTATGTAGTGGAGAATATCTTTAACATTCCTGTAAATGCAAACGATTCTACTGGAACACTTAGCCCTACCCGTACCATAACCATAGAAGGCACTAATAACGTTCGAGGAATATGCTACGACACGACCAAAAATATCCTTGCTGTAACAGATTACCCTGCTGGGACGGTTGCGGTTGGCCAAGGTCGTATATTACTCTTCGAGAATTTTTCTTCCTTGGCTACTCAAACTAGTATTACACCTACACGAATCATTACCGGTACTAATACAGGACTGCAACAACCGGTAGATGTTGCGCTTGACAGACGGGCTACAGGGCAATATCTTTACGTGGCAGATCGTGCAACCAGAAAAGTATTGCGTTTTAAGATATCGGATGAAGGAAATATTGCGCCTGATAAGTCCTTGACTACCGATGCCATGCCTGTTGGATTGGCACTGGATTCAAGAGACGACTCTACGTTGGATTGATAAGATCAAGCAATAGTTGTACTTCTTGGCGCTTTTCTAGATTATCTACATGATTATAGGCAGCGATTAGGTTGCGTAGTACCCGTTTGATGATGGACAGGTTATCACAAGGTTTCATATATTCTTCGCTGGTAGGTAGATTAAGCTGATGCAGGAATGCAATGATATCGCTCTCGCGCATGATCTGACCACGATTGAATACATTGATGTAGAATAACACCTCATCTGGTTTCTCTTCATTCATATAAGCCAAAACAAAATGCTTCGGAAGATTGACTCCGTATATAGGGATGTCTAATCGCAATGCCACGAGACTATATATGCAGGCTAAGGAAATAGGATTTCCCTTTTTGGTTTCTAGTACTTTATTGATAAACGAATTTTGTGGAGAATGGTAATCGGTGGTGTTGCCTGATAAACCAAATTCCCGGAAAAGGATGTTGTTCAGAAGCTTTATCTTTTCTACCGGGCTCATTTCGTACATCAGGTGATACCACGCGCTACGCCTCAGTTCAGCTAACTTGGTATAGATTTCTTCTTCGTGTAGATTTGGATATTGGAAACGGTTAATAATGAGTAACCCTTCCAAAAGATCACCCTGATTGCTGATCTTCCAAAGTTGTAAGTCGTTTTTAACTTGGTTAAATTGGATTTTATGAATGATCTGTTCCACACGACTTTGAAGAAGCACGTCAAAAGAGGCTTCCCATGATTGTTCCAGCAACGGGATTACCTCAGGACCGCATGTGATCAATTTATCCTCCAAAGCTTGGTAGATTTCCGTGTCCGGATCATCAAGCAGGGATATAAGGGCTTTAAGTTCCTTTTCATTCATCCATACGAATATAGGAAATTATTATCAAAATTTAAATTGCGGGCTTAAGCCCGCAATTTAAATTTTGACTTGTCCGTCGAGCATATGGATAATCCTTTTACCATATTCGGCATTCTTCTCGGAGTGGGTAACCTGTATAATCGTCATACCTTCATCGTTGAGCTGTTTGAATAGCTCCATGATTTCCTCTCCCTGTTTAGAGTTTAGGTTGCCTGTAGGTTCATCGGCTAACAAAAGCTTGGGCGAAGCGGCCAACGCTCTTGCGATACCAACAATCTGCTGTTGACCGCCTGATAGTTGTGCAGGGAAAAGATCTTTTTTCCCTACAATCCCAAATCTATCTAACATATCGCCTACAATGGCTTTCCGCTCTTTGCCGGAAAGGTTTTTGTAGATTAAAGGTGTTTCGATGTTTTCATAGACTGTTAACTCATCTATCAGATGATAGGATTGGAAAACATAGCCCATATTTGACTGAAATAAGGCGGTGCGTTTCTTCGGTTTGAGTGTAAGTACATCTTCTTCCATAAAATAATACTTGCCTTCATTCGGCTCGTCCAACAAGCCTATAACATTCAATAGCGTCGATTTACCCGAACCTGATGGTCCCATGATGGATACAAAATCACCCTGTTCGATTTCGAGATTAATGTCTTTCAAAATAAAGGAACGCGTACCTCCTATATTATACCATTTAAAGATGTGTTCTAATTTTATCATTGTTATATTATGTTTAATCGGTTAACCGTTTAATTGTTTAATTGTTTTTACCACTTCTCACCGCTCTCGCAAGTTTAGCAAAGCGTAACTTGCGAGAAAAATAATTTAAGTTTTCAGCTTAACACAAGGCATAGCACCCCATATACCTTTATGATTTTTACTACATAAGCTATCGTAAAACGATTTCTTTCGCATGGCTAATGCAAGTGACAAACTTGCTTTATGTACTCTCACAAGTTACACTGCGTTAAACTTGCGAAAGATATGGTGTCTTTTTTATTCTTGGACAACCACAAGGGTTGTCCCTACATTGCTCCCCTCTTTGCTGTGTCTCGACTTTTAGGCGAGAGAGGGGTTGGGGGAGGAATTTACTCATCCCTCAAACTATCCACGGGATTGGCACGGGCGGCACGTAAGGCCTGCCCGCCGATGGTCAGCAAGGTAATGGCGATGGCCATCAAGCCTGCCACAACAAACACCCACCATTCTATCGTGATGCGGTACGCAAAATTGAGCAACCAATTGTGCATTACCCACCAGCCAATAGGTGCAGCGATAAGTATGGCTATAGCGACTAATTTCATGAAATCACTGGTCAGCATCAATATAATTTTTCCGACGGAAGCACCCAGCACTTTCCGGATGCCGATTTCCTTAATGCGTTTTTGACCTTGAAACGTTGCCAGCGCGAAGAGCCCCATGCAGGCAACCCCGATTGTAATGATAGAGAATAGAAACATGGTTTTGCTGGTCTGCTGTTCATGTCGATAGAGGGCGGCAAAATCTTCATCCAAGAAATGGTAATCAAAAGGAGCGTTAGGTTTGACTTCTTTCCATACTTGCTCGATTTGTGCCAGCGATGCCACCATATCCTGCTGTTTTCCTACTTTTACAAAGATATTTCCAAAGTAGTAGTATTCTGGAAAAAGCACGACAGGCTTTATTTCTTCTTTCAAAGAGGCAAAGTTGAAATCCTGCACAACGGTTTTTATACGCCCCTTACGGCCATTCAAGTCGATGAATTTTCCTAAGGCCTCTTCGGGTGTCCATTGCAATGCGCTTATCATCTGTTGGTTGACGATAAAGGAATATTCACGTGCATCTGTCGTATCCCTAGCCCGCAAAATATCGGTATCGGTCAACGGTGCACCGGCAAGGATAGGTACTCCAAAAACTGAAATAAAATCTTTTTCCACCGGTATAGCCGTTACACTTAGGTTAAAATCGGCACTTTTCCCTTCAGCTTTATTAATCGTATACCCACCTTGTATGTTGACCGGAGAGTCGTAAGAGGCGGTAACGCCAGCAATATTACCCTGCGTCAATAATTTGGTTTTTAAGGTGGTGCGGTCGGCATCAGATAGAACATCCCCATCCAATACAACAATTTGCGCGCGTTCCAAACCGGTGTTTTTAGTTTGTATGTAATGCAACTGGCGCATGGCGACCAATGTGCAGATAATGAACAGAATGGATATGCTGAACTGCAAGACGATGAACGCACTGCCTACGCTCAAACCCTGTTTCATGCTGAACGCTTTTCCCTTTAAGGTCTGTGTCGGCTTGAATGCAGAAATAACCAAGGCTGGCCACCCGCCTGCCAACAAGGAGATGAGGACGGCAAAAATCAGGATGCCGATGCAAAACCCAGCCAAAGAAGGGATGTTGAGCTCGATAATTGTTCCGATGTAATTGGCAAATACCGGCAATAGAAAGTAAGCCAATGTGAGTGCTACCGCAATTGCGATGCAGACCATCAGGCTACATTCGACTAGGAAGTTGTAAAACAGGGCGCGTTTGCTGGCACCGAGTACTTTCTTGACACCGATTTCTTTGCCCCGTTCAGCTGAGTGTGCCAAGCTCAGGTTGGTAAAGTTCACGCAGGCAATGATCACGATGGCGATGGCCAGTGCCCCGAAAATGTAAACATAGAGCATATTCCCACTGCCTGCCTTAGAATGTAAGTGCACATCGGTTAGCCTTTCTACCTGTAGCTGGACTTCAAAACCGCTATTCCGAAGATCACTTAACTGTTGTTGGACATAGTCATTTGCCTTTTGCGCTAAGGCCTTAAAATCCTGTTCGTTTTTTAACAAGGCAAACGTGACGTCATTCGCACTATGCCATACAGGATCGCGATAGCGTGCGAGATGTTTATTGGAAAGAACAGCGCTAAATTGAATTTGGGTATAAGAAGGCGGAGTGGGTACGATACCGGAGACTTTCCAAGGTTGCCCGTCAATCATTAGTGTTTCGCCTATGGCTGGTTTGCTTGGAAAGTATTTGTCAGCAAGTGCTTGTGTCAGGACAATCTGGTAAGGTTCCCGAAGAGCCGTTTTCGCATCGCCTGCAAGAAAAGGATAAGCAATTACATCAAAGAAACCTTCGTCAGCATATCGCAATGCGGTTTCTTTAATATGTTCGTTTCCGTTCTGTACAAGTCCTTCGGCATTGTAATGGTATATACGTACGGCCTTCTCTACTTCGGCAAATTCCTTTTCCAAGATAGGTGCAATGGCCGTGGGAGTCGTCGATGAAAACTCAAATTCACGCTCGTTGGGCGATTTGTAGCTAAAAGAAATGTAGGCCACACGATCTGCATGGGGCAAAAAACGGTCATATCGTGTTTCTTGTATGATATAGGCACCGAGAAGTAAGAAACAGGTAATGCCTATGGCTAAGCCTGTCATGTTTAAAATTGAAAACCCCCGATTTTTACGGATATTTCGCCAGGCGATTTTTATGCTGTTCTTTATCATGATATTTAATTGATTAACCGTTTAATCGATTTTGTTATTCATGCGTCTCAATCGTAATACTATTCGTCTCTTAAACTATTCACGGGATTTGCGCGGGCGGCTCTCACAGCTTGTATGCTAACGGTTAATAGGGCCAACGTTATGGTAACGAACCCACCGAGCACAAACATCCACCAGCTAATATCCACATGGTAAGCGAAGTTTTCCAACCATTTATCCATCATCCACCAAGCAAGTGGTGTAGCAATAAAAAAGGCTGTAAGGAGTAGAAATACAAAATCCTTGGATAATAAGAGCACAATAGCAGATACCGATGACCCTAATACTTTCCGGATACCGATTTCTTTCACACGACGATTGATCATCAGTAGCGCCAAGGCAAACAGCCCCAAGCAAGATATGAGAATAGCCGTGGTCGCCCCGCCTATAACAATACGAGAGAAACGTTGCTCGGTTTTATACATGTTATCGGTATTCTCGTCTAGATATGAAGGTGAGATGTTGGCTTTTGGGTTTACCTTTTTCCAACTATTTTCTACCTTGTTGATGCTTTCAGATAGGTTGTCGGTTTTTACCCTTACGAAGATATATTCCACCGGAAAAATATTGGGATTAATGGAAAGGGTCAACGGCTGAACTTTATTGTGTAAATCCTGAAAGTTAAAGTCATCGATAATGCCGATGACCTGTGGATTGCCTTCCATGTTGATGTTGTGCCCTGCGACTTTGTCTATTCCGCCTAATTGAATGGCCATTTGCTTATTAATAATAACTGTGGCTGTATCGGTAGCGAAAGAACGGTCAAAGTCACGTCCGGTAAGCAACTTGACGCCCAGCGTCTGCAGATAATCGTAATCAACGCGCATGAAGTTGGTATAAACTTGTCTGCCCTCATGTTCAAAGCCGAAGCGGCTGGTTGCTAAATTGCCATCTCTTCCGCGTCCGATGTTGACATCGGACGCACTTACGCCCTGCACCCACGGTTGAGATGCTAGCTCGGCACGCATTTGTTGTAAGGCACGCTCAGCGTCAATGCCACTACCGATAGGTATACTGATGACTTCTGATTTGTCAAAGCCCAAGGGACGGTTGGCGATATAGTGCAATTGCGAGCCAACAACTACCGTGGAAACAATCAGCACCATGGCAATGACGAACTGCAACACGGTAAGGCTATTGCGTAGACGACCTGCTTTGACCGTAGCCTCTCCTTTAAGATTTTGGATGATATTGGTACGGGCAATGCGCCATGCGGGATATCCTCCGGCAAAAAGTGTCAGTATGGTAAATGCTCCGATAAAAATGACAAGGTTTCGCATCGCAAACAGCTGGACGATGCTTAGCTTATAGTTTATATTGGCGTTGTATTCGGGTAGGATAAGCCATGCGAAGCCTATGCCTAATAACAGTGCAATGAGACAGAGCATAAATGCTTCTGCCCACAATTGTCGAACCAATTGCCCTACAGTTCCTCCTAATGTTTTGCGTGTGCCGATTTCGCGGTTTCGTGTCAATGCATTTGCCAAGGAGAGGTTGATGAAATTGGAACAGGCTATGAACAGGATCAGTCCCGCCATAAGTAATAATATCCACGGGAAAGTCGGCGAACCAGCATTGCCCAAACCCAAATGGTTAAGATGGTATTTCTCCATGGGAAGGATGTGGAGAGAGATATAATCTCCGTTCTGATCAGGTTGTGCACCGTCCCGTTTCAGCATGTTATGACTGTCCTTGTAATAGAGTTGCATGAAAGAGCGTGTGGCCTTATTGAAGGCTTTATCGTCTATCTGTAGCGACTTCATCTTGACAAATAGAGTATGGTCTTCATGACTCCAATCCTCTTTGTGCATTTGGTAATCGGGCTTGTGTTCAAAGCGCAACAGGGTGTTGAAATTGAGGCTGGAGTTGGAAGGTAAGCGTTCTAAAACTGCGCTAATGGTTTTGGCTTGCCATTGTCCTTGTAAATAGACTTCGACTTGCTTACCGACCACGTCAGTATGGTTGAAAAGGTTTGTGGCCATATATTCGTCCATGACAATGTTGTCTATACCTTCTAAGGCCTTGTCGTCGCCATGTAAGGTTGGAAAGTTAAATATGGAGAGGAAATCGGCATCGACATATTTGTTGTTGGACTGTATTTGCTTTTCTCCATGACGAAGGAAAACACCGCCGTTGTGGTAACGGCTAAGATAGGCTATATCGGGCAACGCAGTTTTTAATAGAGGCCCTACGGGAGCCGATACTGTAGCGCTGTTGCGAATGCCTTCTTGTGGTTGGGACTGTGTGTACACTAGACCTATACGGTCATAATCTTTGATGAATTTATCGTAAGATAACTCGTACATGGCAGTGAGATAAAGCAAGGTAGCTGCAGCAATCGCTACGGCTAAGCCAAAAATATGGATGCCACTGAGCATTTTGCTCTTTCCGATATTTCTCCACGCTATTTTAAAATAATGTTTGATCATTGTCAATCGTTAGTTATCAGTGCTCAGTTGTCAGTATTCAGTGCTCAGTTTTAATTGTTGTCTACTGATCACTATCCACTGACTGCTATTTACTTATCCCGCATTAACTTCCCGTAATGATGGTCGGACTGTATAAGCTTAGCGGCATTTTGCCATGCTGTTTTTAAAGTTTCGCTTTGTGGCATATTTTTAACAATACGGCTCAATACTTCTGTTTTGTAATGATCAGATTTGATATATTGTACATGGTTAATCATATCGGACCATTCTTTGTCGCTATTGAAATCTTTATCAGCTAATTGTTTGAATATTTCTGCCTTGTAATAATCGCTGTCCAGATTAAATACTGCCTGCATGACAGGTGCTATTTTTTTGTCTTTTAGATCGTTGTTTTTCAATAAGGATTTAAGGACTTCCGATTGATAATAATCCGATTTGATATCGTTTGCAACAGTTAGTACTCCATCGAATTGCTTTTCGCTTAAAGGATGTCCTAGAAGACGCTGAACCATTGTATACTGATAATAATCCGATTGAATATTACGGATAACATTCAAATAAGCTTCGAATGTTTCCGGCTTTTCCAAATAAGAAACCATAACCGAATTTAGCAACTCGGATTTGTAGTAATCGCTGCTTAAATATTGATTTGTACGGTTTAAAAACGCTACCATTTGTGCGGTGGAAAGAGGTTGGTTTAATAGAGTCGAAAGATAGATTCTTTTGGCATAGTCATTTTCCAACTGTTCTACTTCTCTCCATATTCCTGTTGCACCCTCTCGGGAAAATATACGTTTGGCACGATCTTCTGCCCCAATGCCACTGTTAATCATGACCTGTACACATGTTGCAATCAGTTGACGGTCAGAAGTACTTAACGTTTGTACTTTATCACCATTAATACGGTAGCTAAGATTCCCATCATTGTCGGCTTTGATCTCCAAACGTTGATTTTTATTGCGGTAATTGATTTCTCCTTTTGGAGAGAGGTATTGGATATGTTTGTCATCGTCCGAAATCTTGACCTCGCCGTCAATGTCAAGATGTATGCCATTGTGGTTTATTGTCATCCTACTCTTTTTGGCAGTAACATTTTCCCTCTTGGCATTGTCAGCTATTTTGGCCTCTTGGGCATTGACGCTTCCCCACAATAAGCATGTGCATGATAAAATTAAAGCAATATTTTTCATTTTCATATTTTTCGTTATTAGATCTCCGTGATCTACATTGATTTCTCCAAGAGACTGTCTAAAAATAAATGACAGAAGACAGCAAACCCTCTATGTATCTATCCTTCGGCTCCGCTCAGGACATCTTAGCTTTTTTGTCACACTAAGTCCCGTCTAAGGTGAGAAAGTGCGACAAAAACTTAAATGTAGATTGTCTCTAGGTAATGGAACAATAGGTTTGCCATAAAATTAAAATACTGTTTATCAGTTTCTTGTGATTAATATTTAAACTCGAAGTGTTCAATATCGGACAGTATGTTGTTCGCTGGCGGACAGATTTCATTTTGATGATCCAATGATGATGTCAAGATATGAGATAATGGATGTAATTGGGGTAAAATGAAATCTTTAAGCACTTTTGTCTTGAAGATTCGATAGATTTGTCCTATCAAAATAATGCAAGATGAAAATTTGGCAAAAAAATATAGATGTTGACTCTTTTGTAGAATCCTTTACCGTTGGCAACGACCGGGCGATGGACATGCATTTGGCCGCGGCAGATGTTTTAGGTTCCTTGGCGCATACGCAGATGTTGAATCGGATAGACCTGATGACTGATGAAGATCTGGAAGTGGTGCAGCAGGAGCTTAAAAACATCTATAAAGAGATTTTGCAGGGCAATTTTGTCATTGAGGATACAGTAGAGGATGTACACTCGCAAGTAGAAATGTTGTTAACACAGCGTGTCGGTGAAGCCGGAAAAAAGATTCATTCCGGACGTTCGCGTAACGACCAAGTATTGGTGGATTTGAAACTTTATTTCCGCTCTGAAATCCAGCATTTAGTGAATCAGGTAGAGAAATTGTTTAAGCAGCTGATCGCGTTGAGTGAAGAGCATAAAGCGGTGTTGATTCCTGGATATACGCATTTGCAGATTGCGATGCCTTCTTCGTTCGGCCTGTGGTTTGGAGCGTATGCAGAGAGTTTGGTGGATGATTTGGAACTGTTAAAGGCTGCTTGGAAGGTTTGCAACAAGAATCCTTTAGGTTCTGCTGCCGGATATGGCTCTTCTTTCCCCTTGAACCGTACATTGACAACCCAATTGCTTGGATTTGAAGATTTGAACTATAACGTGGTCTATGCACAGATGGGCAGGGGTAAAACCGAACGTATTTTGGCGCAAGGCATGAGCGCGATTGCGGCCACTTTGGCGAAGTTTGCAATGGACGTGTGTTTGTTCATTAACCAGAATTTTGGCTTTATTTCATTCCCTGCACATCTAACGACGGGATCGAGTATCATGCCCCACAAGAAAAATCCGGATGTGTTTGAATTGGTGCGATCCCGGTGCAATAAGATTCAGGCACTTCCAAATGAAATTGCTTTGATGACGGCCAATTTGCCTTCGGGTTACCACCGAGACCTTCAATTGCTTAAAGAAAATCTATTTCCAGCTTTCCAGTCGTTGAGTGATTGTTTGGAGATTTCAACATTTATGTTGCAACATATTGAGGTTAAAGAAGGTATTTTGGAAGATCCGAAATACGATTACCTATTCAGCGTGGAGGTGGTCAACAACGCTGTCTTGCAAGGGATGCCGTTTCGTGAGGCGTATCGTCAGATTGGATTGGATATTGAAAACGGTACATTCCGTCCTTCCAAAGAAGTGAACCACACCCATGAGGGAAGCATCGGCAATCTTTGTAATGACCAAATTCAACGCATGTTTCAGGAAGTAAAATCCGGATTTGGATTTGAAAAGGTAGAACAGACTTTGGAAGCATTGGTTAGATAAGTATGGTAAAAAGGGCGTCTCTTACATTTGTGTGGTGCAAAAGTAAGAGACGCTTTCCTGTTTATTTTAGAGGGGTGACTAAGATATCGTCTAGAAATATCCGGTTGACATTTTTTGGCCAACCTGTTTCGGCGCGCAGGTCGAAGTCGCCTCCCAAGAACCAGATTTGGGTTTCGGCAGTAGCTCCGGTAATTGTGAAGGAGTATGTGGCTTCCGGTCTTTTCCAGGCTTCGATACATAGTGGGTCATTCGTGTAGTCGGGTTTGTTGTTGATATAGAACTCGCTTGCGCTGACGGTGCCCGGCCCGTTCACACCAACTTTGAGGAGGTTATGGTCTACATTTCCGCCTGCAGTCATATAGACTACGGCTTTAAAGGAGACTTTCAGGTTTTTCGTTCCTTCCACGGTGGCAAGTTTTGGTGAAATAATGTCTCCTCCAAAGTTTGTTCTTCCCAGCTTGATGAATCCCGGGCGTGCGTACGTGGAGGAATAGTTGCCACCGCCTGATACGGGGTTTAGAGTGCCGGTCCAACCTTTTGCCAATTCTGATTCATTCCAAAAACCTATTCTTGTTTCGCCGGTGGTGGTGTTGAAAACAGTGTTTCCGTAGGTCAGCCAGCTGAAATCTTCGTATAGTATCACCTGCATTCCCTGTTGATTGACGTCCAAGGTTTCGGGAAGTTGTTCGCCGTTTAAGTAGAAGGCCAAGCGTGCCGTACGCGGTTGCGGGCTACTGTTCAGGTCGGCTTCGATGTCGACGCCCGTGTCGAAGCGGCCTTGCATAGGGGCAATTTTTAACCATTCGGCACCTTCTAGTATCTCGATTTTCCAGTCGCCCGTAGACCTAACGGCATATCTCCCTTGTAATCCATCTTCTGGTACTTCGAGGCTTGTCAACCCATCCAGATTCACATAGGCGTCGTCGTCGGCGTTGTTTTGTTTACCCGCTTCCTGGTCGATTTGCAATATCTTATTTTGTATCTTGCCATCGACAACGAATGTCAGGATCGCCTGCCTCGGTTCCAATGTGGTGTTTCGGCCGACAGTTACGGTGAATGTGCCTTCTCCAGAACCCGTGGCGGGATCGACCTTTAACCATCTCTCTTGGCGTATGGGTTCGACCGACCATGAGCCGATAGTTTGCACAGTGAATGTCTGAGATGTTCCTTGGGAGGATACGGCCATATCCGATGGATTGTCCTTCAGCGCAAATGAAGCGCCTGTATTATCTTCTTTTTCGCAAGCCGAGAAAAGGAGTATGGATATCAGGCAAAAAGCTCTCCATATATTGCTTGGAGCTGTTGTCAAGTTGATGTGGTGTCTTTGTTTCATTGTTATAATGTTTCTATAATCTGTTCAGTTTACTTGTGTTAAAGCATGCGGTACTCCAGTTCTTTTGGTCGGACCATCCGTTGGTTGAACACCCTTCCGAAACAGTCGGTAACGGTGATTTCTAATGTGCTGTCGGGTGCCGAGGCTTTCACCTTAAACAAGTGTGCCGACAAGGTCGTGACAAAGTCTTCGGTAGGCACAGCATTTACGTCCAGCCTTTTGGCGTTGTAGGATATGATGTGCAAAGGATCTTTTGTGCGGACCCTTTTGACCGTAAGTGGTTTGCCGTTCTCGGTCACGTTGATGGACCATTCGGTGTCGTAGTTCCAAACGTTAATTAGCACTTCGTTGTTTTGGTTTGGCTCGAGATACGGTGTTGCGAAGGTGTCCCAAGCGGTGCCAGTGTACCTTGGTGCGTATTTTTCTTTGGTAAGATGAACCTTGTTGAGGTCGTAGGCTCTGAATTGATAATCTGCATTTTGCCCGATGCTTTTGTAGGTCCATCTGAGGTTATTGCCCGATGCTTCCCAGATCTCATAGCCAGCAGGTGTGCCGTCTTTGCAGATTTGATTGTTAGCCAATTTTCCGGTCCACCACCACGTTGCACAGATGGCGCCTATGTTATGCTCCATGATCGATGGCGAATAACGGCTGTTGTAATTCAGGTGCGTATGTCCGGTAAACACATGCACGGTGTTGAAGGCGCTCAAGACATCGATTAGTTCCCTCGCGTTGCTCAGCCGGAGGCTATGGCTCTCGTTGCCGGCATCGTCAATTGTCGGGTTTGAAAAGAGTTGGATATGCATGGCCAGGACAATAGGCGTGCGCTTGTCTTCGATAGTATCGAGGTCTTTTCGCAACCATGCCATTTGATCGGCAACGATTGTTCCGTTGTAGTTTCTGTTGTTTGTGTTGAGGTATTCTATGTTGTCGAGCACCACGTAATGGACTTTGCCGATGTTAAATGAATAGTACGTGGGGCCGATGACCGAACGGAACCTATCGGCCGTGTCCCAATCGCCGGATTGGGCAGGGTTATTGTCGTGGTTTCCAATGGTGTTAAACACGGGCGCATTGATCTTGTTCATCTCATAAAGATATTCGGGCAACGCGAATTTGTTTGCGGTCCAATAGGTTTCCCATGTCAGGTCGCCTAACGTCAATGCATATACTTTTTTGCCTGCGTTTTTGTATTGCTGGATAGTCTGGTTTACGTCGCCGAGGAATCCCGACTGAAATTGAGCGATGTCCTCGTTCCTGTTGGCCAGGTGCATATCTCCCAATATCATGACGACATGGTCGTCGTTGTTGACTGGTGTCAGCTCGAAATCGCATATTTCGACGATCTGTTCAGCTCTGTCCAACCGGCGGAAAAAGAGTGGCAGGCTCTTATCAGTCGTAACTTCATAGTTGGCAGGGATGGAAACGAATACGTATTTGTTCTTTTTTTTCGACGGTAGATAGTATATGCCCTCAGCGTCTGTTCGGGTAACGTCAAAGCCATCGGAGACAACGACATTTGCCAGTCCGTTGCCGGAGGCATACACTGTTCCTTTGATGGTCATGCCGCTTCGGTCGGGAATATTGGCATTGAAAACGACTTGTAAAGTCGTGGTACCGAGAAGAAGGGTTTTGGCATTGCGGCTCACGTAGATCTCATGCCGAACGGACAGGAGCCCGTCGGGTAGCACCACCACGACCCTATCGTTGGAAACGCTTTTCACATCTAGGGTTATGTCCGCCTGACTATTGCCCACGATGGGGCGGAAGACGATTTTGTCCTCCTTTGCAAAGCCCTTTCCATTAATCGTCAACGCCATGCCGCTCGAGACGTACATGCTGAAAGGGAGTGTGATATCCGTAATCTTGAAAGCGCTGTTACCTTCATCGTCATCCGGTTTGGTGGGAGGGGCAGGGCTCGGATTTTCGGGGCTTACGGTTGTTTTGGTGCAGCTCAGCAATTGCAGGCTCAGCCCCAGTCCGGTAACGATGGAACCTTGTATAAATGCTCGGCGGGTAAAATGTTCTCTCTTGTTCAATGTCCTTTTTTAATAGAAATAACCGAAAGATGCCTTGTTTTATCTCGTCTGTAGTTCCACCCGCTCCTTCATCACCTTGGTAACACCACCGGTGGAATATTCGTACGATAGGAGGAAAACGTTGATCCTCCTGCCATAAGATTCTTCTACCCTAAAGATATTGGGATAAAGCGGGTCGTTGTCCAGCTGGATGACCTGAATGTTCTTATAAGGTTTGATCTTTACTTTGTTGTTTTCGTCCACCTCAAGTATGATGGCGGTATTGGCAATCGAAGCTTCGGTTGATTGGAAGGTTTCGTTGCCCGCAATCATGCGCACGGAGTTATGGGTCATCGGAAAAAGTTGCTTGTTGGCGGCGGTTGGCATGTCGTTGGCCAATCCCGTCATAGTATAGAGTGAGTTTTCCGCCTGCGAAGCATAATCGTTCTTGATGAGCACCTGATAAAGTATGGTGTTCTTCTTAGGGTTGAGGTCTACTCCTGAGATATCGACCGCTCTGAGCCCGATGAAATAGCTTGAGTCTGGAGATAATCCATTTGGACGCAATTTAATTGCGGTTTTTCCTGTGCGTTCTCCTGCTTTGACGACTATTTGGGGATTTTCTATCGTGTACCGGTCTTTGGGCACCGATTTGGCATACATGCTTTCTTCCACATCGTAGACAGATAGGTTGTACTCCAATAGTGGTTGGGAATCTTCCTCAAGCGCGATAACGAGATCTTCTGTTGGGGCATGTGTCCCTCCTGCCGACACAGCTACGTAGCCGACGATTTCATCATCGCCTGTCAGGTGGACGACCTCTTGAAAGGTGTTGTGGTAGTCGCTGCTGATGAGGGCCACTTCGTTCTTGTACATTTCCTTTTCAAATACGGCATTGTCGTCGCAGGAAGCGAACATAGTTGTCAGCGAAAGGACTGCGATATAGATTCGTTTCATATAAAAAAATTGTCTTTTAAAAGCCATATGGAATGTCCAGATTATCTTCGGTGAACACATTGTGGTTATTTTCATCCGTGTTTGTGGTTTTGAAATCATGAACATTTCATTTATCTCTTTTGTGGTTCGTTTTTGATTCTAGTTATATCCGGGGTTTTGGTCTAGAGAAGGCAACCTTCTCATCTCTGCACGAGGGATGGGTAGCCAGATGGACCGCTTATTTACTTCTCTTGTCAGGAACGAAGATGTTGCCGGAATCGTGCGGCGGTAATACGTTTCCCGGGTAGCACCATCGGGGTTCATGCCACGGATCGGTTCTCTTTCCGTTTCTTCGTATTTTCCCCAGCGGCGTACGTCGTAGAAGCGTCTGTTTTCCCACAGAAATTCCACCATGCGTTCGCGTTCGATCTCTTGCTGGACTTGGTCTTTGCTGCTGAGCTTGCTGTCGGAGAGTCCGGGCAATCCTGCACGGTAACGGACGGCGTTGAAGGCGTTTTTGATCTCCACGGTATTTCGGTTAACAGTGTAGGTCTGCCCATTCAATTCTACCGTGTGGCTACCGCTTAGGTTGTTGAGCGCTTCAGCATACGACAGCAGTATCTCTGCATATCGGATGATTGGATAAGCTTTAGAGATGTGCCTTGCACCTGTTCCAGTATAGGCATCGTAAGGGTGATTGAACTTTTTGATGACATATCCGGTGATCGGGTAGTTTGGAGAGGTAGCGCTAACGCCCCCACGGCCATCAACATCCTGATAATAGTATTTGGCGGTATGCATATTTAAGGTCGTGCTTGACAGCGCCTGCCATACAGCTTCGTTAAACCCGATGGATGCGTAGAAGCGCATCTCGCGGTTGGCGTACATTTTAAATATACCGGCATTGAGCGGATATCCGGAAAAGTTCTTTGCCTGGGGTGTGAAGAGGTCGTCGAACGTGCTCCCGGCAGGAAGATCGGCCACAGTCTCGAAATATGTATCGCCTCTTGCTTCTGATATCGTTCTTCCGTCTTCCATCAGGTAGGCATCGACCACTTTTTGTGTCACGGAGAACCGCCCCCATCCGCCCAAGGTCGGAGGCATAGATCCCTTGCTGATCGGTTCTACCAGATAGCCTGTGTTTCTGCCCCATATTAATTCGGGGTTGATCGCAGCGACTGCTTCGCCGGTAAAGATATCCGAATAGGACCTGAAGGCGTCTATGCCACTGGCGCCATTTGGATATGTGCCATAGTAATTGGGGTCGGAAGTGACGCCGGCGGGAAGGGGGGTAGTTCTATCATCGGATTGCACGGTATAGAGCTTGTAGGCACCGAGATCCATTACCCGCTTGGCGGCGACAGCGGCTACTGCCCATCGGGTTTCGTCGTATTGCTGTGATATGTAGTGCACACCATCTGTCGAGCGCGTCCAGTTGCCAAAATAGGAATTTGCGGCACTGCCTCCATTGAACAGCGGACTGGCATGTATCAGTCGCAATCGAGCAATGAGTGCAAGTGCGGCTCCTTTAGAAGGACGACCGAAATCGAGAATGCCCACTTCGCTCGGGCTCGGCATGAGCTGTGCGGCTTTTTCAAATTCTGCACATGTGTAATCCATCGCTTCGTCATAGGTCGCTCTGGGGCGATCATAGTATTCTAACGATTCGTTGGTGGCGACCAGTTCGTCGCCCAATAAGATGGGCGGGCCAAAGTCTACCAGCAGGTTGTAATAGGCATAAGCGCGTAGAAAGCGAGTATATCCTTCCAGACGGCTACGGTCCATCATGGTCATGTCTCGAGGGGTGTCCAGATTGGCAAGAATAAAATTGCATTTACGGATGATCTTGTAGTATCTTCCCCATTGATTGAGGTTGCCGTATGGGCCGGAGGCTCCGCCATAATAGTCGGGGGTGATGTTCCCTGTTACGAAATCCATTCCAAAATAAACATTTGCCGATCCAGGAGTAAGTCCGTTGATCCCTTCGTCGGTAGCCATAGGGCCCGGGGTATATCCGTACCTGATAGTGTTTGATTCGTCCGGGAACATCGCAGCGGCCCCCCACATATAGGCTTCTAGATAGCGTGTGTTAGCCGTTGCCGAATCGATGTTAAATTCGTCATCAAAATAGTTGTCTATATTGAGGTAATCCTTGCAGGATGTCACGGTGAACAATAGCTGTACGATCAGGACTGCTTTTGTTATTCTTTTTATAATTGTTGACGTTTTCATGTCCTTGGTTTGTGTCTGTAGTCTAAAGATTCATGTATACTTGTAGCGAATACGTCGAAGGTATCGGGTATTTACGGCCATTCCAAGCGGCTTGTTCGGGGTCATATATTTTCACGTTGTCCCAGATATACAGGTTATTCCCTATAAATTGCAGATCTAATGATTTGACGCCTACTCTTCTTAGGAACGCTGGTTTGACGTTGTAGCTTATGGTAACTTCCTGCAGGCGTAGGTAGCGCGCATCGTCCTGCCAGAAGGAGGACAGTTGGCTATTGTTGCTGTTACTGCCGTATTGCAGACGTGGAAATCGGGCGTCGGGATTTTCAGCCAAGGAAAGGTCTATGCCGTTTGCCAAAGCGTAGTCGCGGGGAATCCACCGGTTTTTGGGGTCAGCTGCGAGTGTTAGCACATTTCCTTCGGAGGCGCCAAAGAAGGGCATGTATCCCATACCGTTTGTCTCGACCACATTGTTGACTGTGGTAGGCTGACCGACGTAGAAGAAGGACGTCTTGCCGGTTCCTTTGAGGAGTACGCCCACACTAAGGTTCTTGTAGCGGAACTCCCCGCCGAAGCCGTACATCAATAGTGGATAATTGCTGTGGGTCAAAGGCACCTTATCTAGTGCGTTGATGACACCATCTCCGTTGACGTCCTTGTACTTAATGTCGCCGGGCATGACTGCGCCGAAGGTCTGCGTAGGACTATATTTGATATCATCCTCGTCCTTGAACAGGCCGAGGGCCTGATAGCCGCGGATGGAGTTATATGGATAGTTATTATACGCTAGATAATCGTATTCCATATAGGCCTGCTCCCAATTTTGCACCACGTTTTTGGAGTAGGTGAAATTGCCGCGCACGGTGAAGCCCATGTCGTCGGAGAGTTGCGTGTTGTAACTGATGTTTCCGTCGGCTCCGGAGCTTTGCATGCGTCCTACATTGGCAAAGGGATTGGATACTACGCCGACGTAGTCAGGGATCTGTACCCGTTGTTGAAATATGCCGTTGCGTTGGTCTTTGAAGAAATCGACGACGAAGTCGATTTTGTTGTTGAAAAGCTTTCCCTCTATCCCTAGATTGGACTTAATGGCTCTTTCCCACGCGAGGTTGTCGGCCCCGATACGGGTTTCGTTAATGGTCTCAATATTCGGTATGCCCCACACATCGGAGAAATACAGATTGGCTTTCGTAAGGTAAGGGAAGCGGATGCTGGTGATCCGGTCGTTACCCACGGTACCATAAGAGGCTCTAATCTTAAAGTAGTTGAGCCAAGGTGCATTTTCCTGCATGAATTTGTAGCTTGTCGGCACCCAGCCCAAAGCAATTGAAGGGAAGAAACCGTATTGCCTGCCGGGCTGGAAGTTTTCAGAACCGGTATACCCAAAGTTGACATCAAGCAGGTACGTGTCGCGGAAGCCATATGTAAATCGGCTGGACACGCCTTGGTACCGCAAGGGGATGGCGTTGAGGTTGCTGGTTGCGTCGTCTGTGTCTTTGGCATCGCTCAGGTAATAATAAACCAAAGCGGAGGTGCGGTGGTCTTCGCCAAATTGACGGTCGTAGTTGACGACGGATTCCAAGAAATACTTCCGGTACTGACGGGTGTCTCGGCCGTAATATGCTGAGCGTTCCTGTACTCTTTCCATCATGATAAGAGAGCCGTCATAGTTTCTGCCGGTAGCTTCGTATAGAGCCGGTTGTACATATCTGCGTTCTGCGAAATAGCTATGGATATCATAGGCGCCCTGTACACGGAATTTAAGGCCTTGGGTCAGTCCGCTAAGATCTTGGTTGATGGCAAGAGTGGACTTGCCCTTAAATACCTGTTTTGATCCTCGCCCAGTGCGGTTGATCATGACGTAGGGTGACGATCGGTCGCCGCTTCCTCTACCTGGTAGCAATCCGTTTGAATATTGGGTAGGTATGGACAAGGGCGTAAGGCGAGCCTGTGCGGACCATATTTGGTCGGTATTGGAGACCCCCGGATGTTGCAGATTGGATAGGTATCCGTCAGTTCCCAGGAATACTTTGGTGGTTTTGGTGAGGTTAAGATCTAGATTGAGCCGGTAATTGTATGCGTTGAATCCTACGTTCGAACTATAGGCGCTATTCTTGTCCACTTTGTATGCCGCGGTTTCTTTGTTTCCTCCCAAACTCAAGAAATAGCGTGCGGTTTCAGAACCGCCACGGCCGCTGGCATAGTAACTTTGTCTCCAAAAGTTCTTGTTGAGGATTTCGTCCTGCCAGCTAACGTCGGGATACATGTCGGGGTCGAGCCCGTCGCGAATAATGCCCATCTCTACATCGTTGTACAGTGGCGATTCGCCACGCACGAGGCTGGCTTCATTGGCCAATTTGGCATAATCGTACGCGCGTAGAAATTCGGGTAGTCGATTGAGGGTTGAAAGCGTTGAATTTGCGCGGGCGGTAATCTGTATGCGGTCCACCGTACCCTTCTTGGTGGTGACGAGCACCACGCCATTTGCTCCCCTTACACCGTACACGGCGGTAGCCGAGGCATCTTTTAATATGGAGAAGCTCTCGACATCGGCAGGGTCAATGGTGTTAAGGTCGCCCTCCAATCCGTCGATAAGCACCAGTGCACTGCTGTTGGCTCCGAACGTGCCAATACCTCGCACCCAAAAGTCGGCAATGTTTTGGCCCGGTTCGCCGCTGCTTTGCATGGAAATTACTCCGGCGGCGCGTCCACCAAGAAGATTGGCGATAGAAGGTGCCGGAGACTGTAACTGTTTGACATCAACCGTCGTGATGGCGCCGACAGAACTGATTTTCCGCTGTTGGGCACCGAGTCCAACAACCACGACTTCGTCGACGGTGGCGCTCACTTCGACGAGCTTGATAATCAAGTTGGATGTAGACTCCAGCGCAATATGCTCGAGGGATTCATAACCCACGGTGGAGAAAACCAATCGGTCTCCGTAGATTACTTTTATACTGAATTTACCATTGGCATCAGTCGAGGTGCCAATGGCAGCCCTGTCTTTGATGTAAATAGATGCGCTGGGTATTGGCTCGTCTGCCTGATTGACAACCGTGCCTGCGATTGTTAGTTCTTGGTTTTGCTGTGCAAAGATAGCCATGTGCCATAAGCATAACGGCAACAAGCACAAAATACGAATAATCCTCATTTTATTTATAGATTGCTTTATTAATCATTGACTGTTTTTATTGGCTCCGCGAAGTATTATTCAATGACCAATTTGCGGATCCGGGCATTGCTCCAGTCGGCAATATAGATGTCACCCTGTTCGTTTACAGCGACACCCCAAGGCTGGTTAAACAGCGATTCTACCGGTCCGCCGTCCTTGTATCCTGCTGTTCCGGGCTGACCGGCGACAGTCGTCACAATACCATCGGCCGAGAGCATTCGTATGCAATGGTTGCCATAGTCGGCAATGAACATGTTACCGTCCTGATCAAACTTGATGTCTTTGGGATAATTGAAAATGGCCTCTGCCACGGGGCCATCTCGGAAACCGCTTCCTCCAGGCGCATTGATCCGTTTGAACCCGCTGTCCGGATTGCGGAGGTCGAGCACCATGACTCCTTGGCGAAACTCTACAGGGCTCGCATTGGAATGGAGCGTGATGTATAGTTCCCAGGGCTTCAGAGGATTGATCGCCTGGCCGTATTGCGATCCGTAAGGACCTTGGTGCACAATGGTGGCTTCATAGGTCTCTGGGTGTATCTTGGCGACTTTTCCATCTCTAAACCGGGTATAAAGGTATCCGTCCCAAGGGCAGAAAGAGACGAAGTTCGCATATCGGTCAGCCCAAACGATGGAGTTGTACTCTGCTTGCGAGAATTGGGCATTGCGCTGACGCATCATCCAGGCTTCTCTTGGGTCGAAGGAAAAAAATACTTCAGGTACTGATTCGTGGGATACTGTCACTATGCCCGTTGTACGGTCTACGGTTAAACCGTTAGCGTATGGATATGGAGAAGAGGCTACTTCATATAGTGCGGTGACAATGTTCTGCTGTTCGTTGATTCGGGCCACTCCGAAAGAGCCTCCGTCCCGCCAAGTCATGAACAGGTTGCCCTCTGCGTCCAATTCTAGGTATTTACCATAAACGTGTGCTTGGTCTAGTGTTCCGGCCTCGAAGTTCTTGTCACCGGTGCCCGTAACCGTAGTTACCTGCGCTTGGGCGGTATAGATGAAGTTTTCTTCGTACGTTGCAGACTGATCGCCTATAGCGACTTTTATTGTAGGGTTTTCACCGGGGAGGCGTGGTACAATCGCGTATATTCGATGTCCGCTGGACGAAACTACTGCGGCCTTCTTGTTGTTGAAATACACTTCGATTTTGCTGGGATCGCCCCCGAAATTTTCGCCATCTAAAATGATCTTGTCTTTTGCACCCCCCTCGGTTGGGTAAAAGGAAGTGAGTACAATTGGCTTGCTTGGATCATGTTGAGCTAGAGCTGCTCCTGCTCGTTCACCATCGTCTTTGCAAGACAGGGATAACAGCGTTAGGAAAGTCGAAAAACAAAGGAATAGAATTTTGGTTCGACAAAAAGGTAGTACATTCATGGCTTTATTTTAATAACATCAATTTGTTTGTTTTTTTTTGTTAACTACATCGGTTTTTTCATAACGGCAAAAGTAGCGTGCCCATGTTAAGTTTACATTACCCCTGTGTCATCAATTAGTTAGCCTCTGCCGTTCCGAAAGCACAATGTAAACATATAAAAGTTTTTTTTAAAAAACGAAATAAAAAGAAAGAAAAAAAACATATAATGAATGTTGTATGTTGGGCGGTGGCTGTGTGAAATATGTGAAATTATTTATTATTTACTGAAATTAAGCGTTTTATGTATTTATGCCATATTCGAAAAAGTTGTAATTATCAAAACTAAACGAAATTTAAAGAAATGTTTATATGTAACTAAACGAAGATAAGGTGCAGGGTAACGGGCATAAAAAAGCCTCCAAAAAGTATCTCTCTTTTTGGAGGCTGCCTGAAGGTTGTTTGCTACTTATGAGCCATTTCTGGCCAATTCAATTTTGGTCTCCATTTCTGTGACTATTTCTTGTACATTGTCAGAACCGCCTGCTGCTTGGAAACGGATGAAACCTTCTTTGTCAATGACCACTTTTGTGGGAATGCCCTGCACGCCATAAGCCGTTACAACGGCTTTGCTACGTTCTTTCATTTCGTCAAATAGTACGTGGAAAGTATAATTGTTTTGCGTAATAAACTTTTCGACAAGCTCTTTGTAATTGTTTTCGCGTTGCCAAGTGTCGATAAAGAGAAATTCCACTTCGGGGTCGTCTTTATATTTGTTGACAGCTGCCTGCATGCCTGGAAAAGAAATGATGCATGGCCCGCACCATGTAGCCCAAAAATCGAGCACCACGACTTTGCCTTTGTAATCTGCCAAAGAAACTTCCTTGCCTTCACGGTTGAGCAATGTAAAGCCCGGAGCTTCTTTTTTAATCATCTGATCTTTGTATTTGGCGAATACAGCCTCTTTGTATTGTTGATTAATGCCTTCGAGATAGGTTTCAAATGTGAGATCGCCCTTCTCTTGTTCGGCAAACAGCGTTCTGGACAGTTCGGTAAGAGCGGGGGTAGGTGCGTTTTTGACCATGACCTTCTCCAGAACTTCAAAAGCTTCCTTATGTTGGTTTTGAGCTTGGAGAGCCTTGGCCAGAATTTCCGCCTCCTTATTAGCAGTATAGCCTGCATAACCATTTTTCTCCAAACGTCCTTTCGTAATTTCCGTTGCTTTGGCATATTCTTTTTTAAAGAAGAGCGATTCAGCGTAATACGATGTCAATGGTGTCAGATAGCGTGCATTGTCGCCGTTCTTGACTTTTTCATCTTCCGATTGTGAGGAAGCCAAGGCTGTGTTATACGCGTCTTCAACGATAGCGACAAACTTCGGCACTTCCTCAGACGGCACACTGTTCATCACGCTGTATACTGCGCTACAATAGCTTTCCGTGCCTTTGAGTTCCTGAAGGTACTGTATAGCCTTGTCCGCATTTTTGTCTTTGGCATATCGAGTAGCTAGTGACTGCTTTGCAAATGTGTAGATAGATTTGGTGTTCTCTGGAGCTGTTTCCTCTGGGAAATTGGCAAGCCAGGTTCTGTATCTTTCTTCAAAAACAGCTGTAGGAGTGTTTTTGTCGGGGTCTTCAAAAATTTTATTATATCCTTGTATAGTCGCCAGGCGACCTTTTGGGAATTTTGCAATAATGTTTTTGCGTATTTTTTCTGCACGCTCAGTATCGTCCAAAGCCGCTTCATAGACATGGGCGGCCAAGGATAGTTTTTGTTCATTGTCGCTTTGTTCCAAGAAGGGGACCTCTTTTTGAAGTTCTGATTTGGCAGAATCTGTTCCGGCATTGACTAATTTGCCAATATGTTTGGATAGCTCTTCGTATGAAATATCATTGTTTTTGGCTATTTGGGCAAATGTTGTTTGTAGCCCTAGTGCCAATACGTATAAGATGAGTGTGCTTATTTTTCTTTTCATGTGCTGTTGTCTATTTATTTCTTAATACCAAATTTATAGATTGTTTCTGATTCGAAGATCTCACCGGGTAATAAAATGGTGGAAGGAAATCGTGCTTGGTTGGGGCTGTCAGGATAATGTTGTGTTTCCAGGCAGAAGGCCGTTCTGGAAAGGTACTTTCTGCCAGATTTTCCCGTATCGTTTCCGGTAAGGAAATTTCCAGTATAGAGTTGCACACCAGGCTCGGTGCTGAACACTTCCAATTGGATACCAGACGTTTCTGAAAATACCGTTGCCGCGGGCAGTGATATAGGTTGTTTGTTCACGAAAGTATGGTCAAATCCATTGCCTCGCTGTATTTGCTCTTCGTTGCCGTGGATGCCTTCCACTATTTTCTTAGGTGTTCTGAAATCAAATGCCGTGTCCTGTACAGGCGATTCAAAGCCAAAAGGTATTTGATGCTCATCTATAGGAAGATAATAATCGGAAGGGATGTGCAGGATATGTGTCAGGATGTCACCGTGTCCTTCGCCATTTAGATTAAAATAGGCGTGGTTGGTCAAGTTGATTACGGTCTTTTTATCGGTCTCGGCCTTGTATTTGATAAGGACTTCGTTGTCTTCTGTTAGTTCATAGGAAACCATAACCTTCAGGTTTCCAGGGAATCCCTCTTCACCATTTGCAGAAACGTAGTAAAAATCCACTTTCTTTTTAAACGAAACCTGCCTATCCCAAACTTTGGTGTGAAATCCTTCCGGCCCGCCATGTAGCGAATTGGAACCGTTGTTTTGGGCTAATATATATTCGGTACCGTCTAATTGGAATTTCCCATTGGCGATACGGTTTGCAAAACGACCTATCGTGGCGCCATGGTATTGTTCGTCTGCTTTCAGATAGCCTTGTATATTATCAAATCCCAAGACGACATCCGTGGGGTTCCCATATTTGTCCGGCACCAAAATGCTGACAATGCGTGCGCCATAATCGGTGAAGGCCACTTGCATGCCGCTTCTGTTCGTCAGCGTAATCAGGTGCGTGTTCTTGCCATGCAGATGATGTTCAAAGTCTTTGGGATCGGGGAGTGTGTAGATAGCCATTGCTTTTTAGCATTTTATGCTATAAAAATAGGCAATAAGCTTGACAAAGCCAAAGGCTGTTGGAAAAGTTACAGGAGTGGTGGCTTGAAACGAAATTTTGAGCGCATTGATGTTAAGACGTCGTAATGGTGAGAAAAAGTTCCTTCAAACGTATTCTTTAGAAACCTTATATTTGCTTCAAATAAACATATATTACTTTACATGGATTGGAAACAGTTGCTTTCGGCTAAACGTTGGGGTTATGAACATCGGGGTGTCAATGACCATTTTGATGCCCGTTCGGAGTTTCAGCGAGATTACGACCGTTTGGTGTTTTCTTCTCCCTTTCGGAGATTGCAAAATAAGACGCAGGTATTTCCCCTGCCGGGCGCAGTGTTTGTCCATAACCGGTTGACGCACAGTTTGGAAGTCGCCAGTGTGGGACGTTCGTTAGGACGTTTGTTCTATTCCCTGATGAAGAAGAAAAATCCGGATATCGACGAAGAATATCCGTTTTTGCAGGAAGTCGGCAATGTGGTGTCGGCAGCATGCTTGTCACACGATCTAGGTAATCCGGCCTTTGGCCATTCAGGTGAAGCGGCGATTTCTTCTTTTTTTACAGAAGGTAAAGGCCGCGATTATAAGAAGCTGATGACGGATGAACAATGGGCCGATTTGACACATTTTGAGGGAAATGCGAATGCGTTGCGGATTTTGACGCATCCGTTTAATGGGAAGGACAGCAAAGGATTTGCATTGACCTATTCTACTTTGGCGTCTATTGTAAAATATCCCTGTGCCGCTATTGATGGACATGTAAAAGGTAATCATCAACGTAAAAAGTACGGTTACTTCGATTCAGAAAAAGATGCTTTTGAAAAGATAGCTCAAGAATTGGGCTTGGAGAAGGACCCTGATAATCCAAATGGATATTTGCGCCATCCCTTGGTTTATTTGGTGGAAGCTGCCGATGATATATGTTACAACATTATTGATTTAGAAGACGCCCATGACCTCAAAATATTGTCTTATCAAGAAGTGGAAGATTTACTGTTGCCACTATGTGGAGATGAGGATTTGCGTGCACGATTGAACGGTTTAGCCGATAGTGGGAGTCGGGTAGAACTCTTACGGGCGAAAGCTATTAACACACTCATATACGGCTGTGCCGAAATTTTCGCCAAAAATCAGGACAAGTTTTTGGCAGGCACGTTTGAGAAACCGTTGATGGAAGCCTTGTCTCCGGAAATTGTTGCCCATATGAAAAATATTGAGGAGATATCCGTCGCACGAATATATAATGCGTCTACTGTAGTACAGATAGAAATAGCAGGTTTCAAAGTCATGAATGCTCTTTTAGAAGAATTTGTGCCAGCCTATTTGAAAGAAGACAAAAGGCATTTCGACAAGAAAATCGTGGCCATGATTCCAGAACAGTTTCATACACCGTGTGGAGATGCCTATTCGAAAATTCGGTCGGTGTTGGATTATGTGTCCGGGATGACTGATATTTATGCTGTGGACCTATATCGCAAGATGAAAGGAATATCCATCCCTTCGTTGTAAACCCTTCTAGTCCTCGAGGAGAGCATAAACAGCGAGGGGAGAATCTGGTTTGCATAAATTAGTTTGTCCCAAAACTTTGTTTGGTGCTTTGCTTTACGTGTAAAAATATTATCTTTGTCGTATAAGTGTTTAAAAGGAGGATAGTATTATTATGGATGCAAAAATCACTTTGTCATTTGACGAGCAGGTCATCAAAGAAGCCAAAGCTTATGCCTCCAAAAATGGCATTAGTCTATCTCGTCTTACAGAATTTATCTACCGGCAGATGACTTCGCAGAACTATAAATCTTTAGAAGAGTTGCCCATTTCCGATTGGATCAACACAGTGGCCGAAGAAAATATTGAATACGTTAAAGCGCCCTCTCGCAAACAACTGAAATCTGAATTTTACAATGCCAAGAAATGAAGATTTTTGTTGATGCTAATGTTATCGTGGCCGTGCTGAATAGGCAATATCCTTTGTTTCCATATGCGGCAAGGATATTGAGCCTCACGGATAATCCAAAATTTAGCGTGTACACTTCTCCCATTTGCTTGGCTATTGCATTTTATTTTGCGGAAAAGAAAAGCGGTACATTGCAGGCTCGGGAAAAGATAGGTCTATTGTCAAGAAAGTTGGAAATTACGACAACAGATGTGAATACCGTGCAGTCGACTGTACGCAATATGGCCATACATGATTTTGAAGATGGATTGGAATATTATGCAGCATTACAGGCTTCATGCGAAAGAATTATATCAGAAGATGTGACGGATTTCTATTTTTCAGAGATTCCGGTGCAAGATTGTGAAACATTTTTAAATAATATATAGATGTGCGGTATGCGTATAGCGATGTGCGATTGAGAGAGGCACGCGAGAGGACTCGCGCGCCAGCAAGGAAATGGTAACAGAAAATTGTGAAGACCTTTGTGAATAACATTTCGTTTTTTTAAGACTTGCTCTCTCCATATGCAATACGCATATCTTAATACTAATATATGAAAGTTGTCATAGCAGAAAAACCTTCGGTAGCTCGGGATTTGGCTCGTGTGATGGGTGCGAAGGAAGTGAAGGATGGGTATATAGTGGGTAATGGTTATGCATTTACTTATGCTTTTGGGCATTTGGTGCAGTTGTGTACCCCTCAAGCTTACGGTTATGCCACATGGGCGGTGTCCAATCTACCGATTATTCCGGAAGCGTTTCGTTTAGAAGCCAAGAAAGTTAAGCGGGATGGAAAACAAGTGGATGATTCGGGTGCATTGAAGCAGCTTCAAACCATCAAAATACTATTGGACCAAGCCGAGGAGGTCATCGTGGCCACGGATGCGGGGCGTGAGGGAGAACTCATTTTTCGGAATATCTATTATTATCTGGGGGCTAAAGTGCCGTTCAAACGGTTGTGGATTTCTTCGCAGACAGACAAAGCCATACGGGAAGGGTTTGCTAACCTTAAAGACGGAACAGAATACGACAGTTTATATATGTCGGCTAAATCCCGTTCAGAATCGGATTGGTTGATCGGCATCAATGCCACGCAGGCATTGACATTGGCAGCAGGAAATAGGGCGCTGTTATCGTTAGGAAGGGTGCAGACGCCCACCTTGGCCATGATTTGCTCCCGCTATTTGGAGAATAAAGATTTTAAACCCCAGGCATTTTATAAAATACAGGCTGGGTTTGAAAAAGATCATATTTCGTTTAAGGCCACTTCTAACAAAATAGATAAAAAGGAGGATGCCGAAACCGCTATCGCTAAGATAACCGTTGGTTCGTCGGCGCGAGTGGTTAAAGTTGAAGCAAAAGAAGCCAGAGAACAACCTCCTCTGCTGTTCGATTTAACTTCCTTACAGCAGGATGCCAACAAAAAATACGGTTATTCTGCAGATCAGACGTTGAGCATTGCTCAAACGCTGTACGAAAAAAAGGTGATTACCTATCCTCGTACAGGTTCGCGCTATATCGGGGAAGATGTGTTTGAGAAGATTGGGGAACTGTTTGAACACTTGGCAGATACGGCTGAGGAGAGTATTGCCGTTATTTCACGGAACCTTATCGGGGCAAAACTTAACAAACGCTCTGTAGATGATAAAAAAGTAACGGATCACCACGCATTATTGGTCACGGAGGAGAAGCCAGGACCTATGCCCAAGGATCAGCAAAACATCTACAATATGATTGCCAAACGTATGGTGGAGAGTTTTTCGGAGGTTTGCTTAAAAGATATTACAACCGTTGTGCTGGACGCCCAAGGAGTGGAGCTGATCGCGAAAGGAACAGTCATCAAGCAATATGGTTGGCGTCTTTCGGCAGATCAGGTAGAGCTGCCGGATGATGATAAAAATACTGACGACCAAGACAATGAGAATGCGCAGTTGCCTAAATTGACAGCAGAAGAACTGCTGGAGATATTAACATTAGCGTTGGCTGAACGTTTTACCAAAGCCAAACCTATTCACACGGAGGCTTCTCTGTTGAAAGCCATGGAGACTTCAGGCAAGGAAATCGAGGATGAAGAGATGCGCCAGGCCATGAAAGATTGCGGTTTGGGAACACCTGCAACGCGTGCGGCAACTATTGAAACCTTGTTTCAGCGTGACTATATCAAGCGAGATAAGAAAAAACTCATTCCTACGGAAAAGGGATTAGCCGTGTACAATTTGGTCAAGGACCGTTCCATTGCGAAGATAACGTTGACAGGGAAATGGGAGCAAAAGCTGGAGGAGATGCGGGAAAATAAGGTGTCCTATGAGGTGTTTATGAAACATATTAAGGATTATACCGTGAAGATTACCAAAGAGTTGCTACAGTTGCGTGTTGCAATTCAACATAAAGAGATAAAACCACAGCAGAAAGGTAAGATTAAGTGCCCGAAATGCCAACCCGGTCATATCTTGCTATATGATAAGGTCGCCCAATGCGATCATTATGCCAGGGGTTGCGATTTTAAAATATGGCGTACCTTGAACGGAGTGTTTCTGGATGAAGGAGAAATGAAAAACCTTTTGGAAAAAGGAAAAACATCGATCTTGAAAGGAGTAAAGAATAAAGAAGGGCAACTTGTGGAAGCACCGTTGGTTTTTCAGGATTATAAAGTAGCGGTGGGATGATTGCTATCGATGTTATTTGATGACTACTGTTTTATAAAATTCTTCAAATTTAGGAAGATTGATATTAAAAGTTCCTGGCGTTGCCGTAAAGGTTATGATGTAGCCAATACCATTTTTAAAAATAAAATACTGTTGGGATACATATGAAATATTCTTTATGAGGGTGTTTGTAATATAAGCCGTGTTTTCAACCGAATCTATTTTTACCTGATTTAATATAGTCGCCATGTTTTTAACTCTATTGAACTCCGCTGTAACCAGATCGTCAAGGTTTTTTATTCTATTATGCTCGACAGCGGTGATTGAAACGGCATTTTCAACTTCGTGTTTGTCCATTTCAGTGTAAACCTTTGGTAACCCCCATCCGGCGATAGTAAAGTTGAGCGAGTCTGTCTTGATTTCCTGATGGAGCTTCCAATCATCCGGAATTAATGCCTGAAATTTGAATCTGGTATTTTCAAAGATTGTTTGACCTAAAGATGCATGATGTGTCGCAACAAACAAGAGTATAGCTATAAATGTTTTCATCTCCATTGGGTAAATATGTACCCAAATGTATAGATTTTTATTAGCATTACAATTGCCTTGAGCTAAGAACCATTCACAATCTATCCGACTACCACCCAATAGCAGTCCAGTAGAGGTCTTTCATATTTATCCGGTATTGTTTATGCGTTTAGTCACATTGATACTGGAAATTTGCAGTTTCAATCGACGTGCCATTTTGTATAACCAAACTCGTAATCTTTCCATCCTGATCGGCTGTATGCGTAATCAAAATATGGGAACTACCAATTGTTACTGATTTTAACGCATTTTTCGAATTATACACTTTCATACCGTCATGCTCGAACAATCCCTGTAAGTAGAAGAAGTCACCAGGTTGGTGTGGTTTGTCGGTATAATATTCATGCGCGCTCGAATTGGCAGGTATCATATTGCCATTATCCCATGCGTGCGTGTACACAGTCGGTATGTCGCCTGATGCCTTGGTAACTGTCGTTTTGATGAGTTGTGTGCCTCCGCTATAAAGAAACTCGGAGTTTTCCCAATCTGTTCCTGCTTCGTTATTTTCTTTCCGTTTATTGGTTACAAACCCGTCACTATTGAGCGTATAGATTTTCTTAGAATGGAATGTCCCGGAATTTGTGGTGTGAACAATAACAGTATTACCATCGTATTGTTACGTATTTGCTGTGTTCCCGCTTGTTACTTTTGTTATTTTACCATCAGTATCATAGGTAATATTGAAATTGATCCCCTCTCCGCTGACTGTGATGATACGACATGTAGGTGTTGTTGGTTCCGGATCGTCCTTTTTCTTTTTGGAGCAGGCGATCGTCAGGATTAGGCATATCAACAGGATGCCTATAGGTAATGTGTTGCTTTTTTTCAATGTTGTTTTCATCGCATATAGATTTAAAAGCTCCTATAGGAAAGTTTATGAACCTGTTTAGAAGCTTGTTATGCAAACATACTGCAACAATAGTAATCACCATTGTAAAAAAACGCAAATTTACGTATAGGTTGCTACTGTTAAAAAGAGGGGTAGGTGAGCCCGGCACTATCTGAGTTTTCAATACTCAGATGTCTTTGGGATGGGGGATATCCGAAGAAGCGCTTAAATTCGTGGATGAAATGGGACTGGTCAAAATAATCAAAACGTTCGACGATCTCCATCCAATCGGTGTGTGTGGCACTTTGAAGCTGTTTGTACGCCTGGTTAAAACGGACAATCCGGCTGAACGTTTTCGGCGAAAGCCCAACCTGTTCTTTGAAATACTGCTCCATCGAGCGCTTTGACATGCAACTCATCCTGTTCAATTCCTTGATGGGCAAAGTGCCGTTGTGCGCCATGTTTTTTGGCAAATAAACGAGACCCTGTCGGATTGTTTATCCGTATTTTGTGTCAATCGCAGCAATAACCATTCCTGAAGTATCCTTAGAACAGCCAAATGATCGTGGGATTGATCTTCTAATTTTGTGAGAACCTCATTGATCTGATGACCCAACAATGTATTTAAGGAAGAGCATTCATTCGTCAACAAATCCTGTGGAATACCCAATAAGCGATAGGCTCCATGTGGACGAAACAATACATATACCAAGGATAAGGACGAAGTGATAACGTGCTGGTGTTGCTCTATCTGCCCCATGAAGTTGAAACGAACAAAATCTTTTGCATTTTGGGAACTTTGAAAATAAGCAGGCTCCCGAAGAATAAAAGCTATATAGCTAGAGCCAACAGGAAAAAAATCAATACGTTGCAGATCGTTGTTTTGTCTCGCATCCGTAGATGTGTAAACAATTCCCTGAACATATGGTTGCAAGGCTATGTGCGGTGTGTACAACTGAAACTGCACTTTGATCTTCTTTTAGGGATAATCAGAATAAAGATATGAAAAATGAACGAAAGTGTAAAAGTATCTTTAGAAGATAGCCCTGATTTTCATTTCATTACGGAAATATTCCTTATCATTTGAGATGTAGGAATCATCTATTTCCTTTCCCCGCTTTCAAATCTTTTTCCAAATTGTTGAATACATATTCATGTTCTTGTTGAATGCCAAGTTTCTCCATGGGTTCCCAATAGAATCTGGGTGTTAAAATAGAAGTGTATGTTGTAACCCTTGTCATTTTGCATTTTCCCTCGCCAATTGGTTCAAAGTAATAGATTGCTTCTTCGAAACCCAGCCAATTTCGTCCAACGAGTGTATAATCCACAACATCCATTTTTAATATTTTTCCTCTTTCATATGCTGTAATGATTTCGGTTATGGTACCGCCTCCAAAATCTGCAGTGCTGAAACGACCTCCTTTGAAGTGGCAAATCCGTTTTGCGCCAACCTCTTCTTTTTCTAATACACATTTAGTCGGAATGGGTAGGTCAAACTGTAATAGCAAAGGTTTTTTTGCATCAAGCGTATCAACTGATTTTATGGCGTCAAAAACTTCTTCTGGACTATAATCAAAAATTTTTTCGGTACTTACGGAAATGATTTCTTCCTTTTCTTTTTTTAGAAAATGTTCGGATGGTGCAATAATCAAAAAGGGGAGAAGGGGAAGCATAAGAATGGATAGGGTATTTGTGTCTTTGATTTCTTTATATCTTTTTGCTAAACGAACAATGACGTATCCCAGAAAAATGAACGGTATAACCAATGCAATTGCCATAATGATGCAAATAACACCCGACATTCCGGGGATATAAATAGCAACGAGCAACAATATGGTTGTGAGGAGAGTTCCGAGTAAAGCATATTTTCTGACTTTCATGGATCCGACAGCAACGCCAAGCATAATAGGGAGTAGTACAAACAATGCCCAACTATAGTCGGCAAGACCTAAAAATAGAAATAGGATACCTGTTCCGATAAACAGGATCGTTATAAGAACAGACAACCGAAAACCCTTGTCTTTTAGTGCCTTTTTCATTGCTGTCGGATTGAAGTGTAATTTTTCTTTTTTATCTGAATGCCGGAGGAACAGCTCTTCTCTGTTTGGCGATACGTTTGCCACGGAAGAACAAAAACATATTTAAGAACAGCATGATTCCCAAGTAGATGCTGAAACCTCCAATTTTATAGCTTAGTTTTTCGATAAGCTCCTGTACATCGGCATTGTGCAGGTACATTTCCAGAATATACAAGGCAAAACCCAGGTTCAACAGGTAGAAACCAATGCGAAACAAGTTATTGGTTGCTTTGGCAACATCGGGTCTTCCTTCAAAAATATCGTTCATGTACACGATACTGTTTTTGAACAGCACAAAAGCGACATAGTACGTTAGACCAACAGCAATTGGTAAATAGATGGCGTACGCGATAACAGTTAGATTTTCCATGACTTTTATGATTTAAAGATGAACAAATGTGTTTTATTTTTTGATAATAAATAGATAATAAGCATGTTGTTGAAATGAAGCCCGGCCAATAGCAGGACCAATATGCCTGTTTTGGCGGAGACGCTTGAAATGAGGGAGCTCCAATGAGACACCTCTCCCCATGTGCTAAATTGCAATATAGCGTACCCGATGTTGAACAGGTAATAGCCGACAAGCAATAGGTTGTTTGTTGTGTCCGTCAGGTCTTTTCGTTGGTCGAAAAGTGTGAGGATAAATATCCTTCCATTCCGATGGAACAATTTGCCAACCCATAAGATAATGAAGATGGTGATCGCTCCAAAGATGAGGTATGCAAGGATATTGTAATTCATGGCTACACGATAAGTTTGAACAATTTTATCAATAAATCTGCGCGATTAGACAGAAACACTTTGTTGGCGATATTTTCCAACTGATCGGTGAGTTCCTGTATATCTTTCACCGTTTGGTGAAAAGCCTTGCCATCTTCGGTTTTGTTATCTTCGGTAGCTTGGGTAATATCCTTTAAAATTTCCATAACAGGATCCAATTCTTTCTTTTTCCGCATGATGGCAATTTTCATGGCCCATTTTAGTACGTCTTTTTCAGCAACAAAATATTCTTTTCGGTCGCCGGCGATGTGTTTTTTGTAGACAATGCCATACTCTACGAGTTGGCGGATACTCATATTGGCATTTCCGCGTGAAATAGTCAGTCTTTCCATGATTTCATCAGTAGATAGTGGGTTGTTGGACGAGAGGAGGAGAGCATGTACTTGGGCTACTGATTTGTTAATGCCCCACTCGGTACCTAGTGCTCCCCAGGTATCTATGAATTGTTGTTTTGCTTCTTGTAATTCCATTTTACATGCATTTGTTAGTCCAAATGTATAGATAATTTTTGAATTTTCAAAAAATACTGAAAATAAAATAATAAAAATAAATGCCTGTTGTTTAGAATATTTTGGGCGGTTGAAATTAAACGGATATATTTAACGTGTGTTCGGGATAACAAATAATGTCACCGTTGCACGGTTTTTTAACGAAAAGTCCATTTTTTCTATCATAATTTCAATCCTACGGTCTTAGGAATAACCACGCCGTGCCTCGCCACAGGCGATGGTAGTGGTTTGATGGTTATAGTTTAGGAGATTCAATTATACCATGAGCCCTAGAGGGGTGACATATCTTATCAAACGAATGCTAATCCGACTTGATGTTATTGTGGTTTTGTCAGGGTTTTTCTATATCGTCAGAAGAGGATGTTGGTTGCTCTATGGGGATTTGTTGTTCTATTTTATTATCCTTGTATAGCACACTATTTAATTTTTCCATGTCCAGTTCGTTTTCCCATTTGGCGAGAACGAGCGTTGCTGAGGCATTTCCGATGATGTTGGTCAACGCTCTTGCCTCGCTCATAAAACGGTCGATCCCGAATACAATGGCAATTGATTCGACGGGAATATGCCCCACGATGGGAAGGGTAGCTGCCAAGATAATAAAACCACTTCCCGTGACTCCGGCCGCGCCATTGGAAGTAAAGGTCAGTACAAAGAGCAGAAACAACTGTTCGCTTAATCCCATTGGTTGTCCTATGGCCTGGGCAAGGAATATAGCCGCCATGGTAAGGTAAATTGCCGTGCCATCCAGATTAAACGAGTAACCGGTAGGGATAACCAGTCGCACCAGCGATTTGTTGCAACCTGCTTTTTCCATCTTTTCCATAATGGCAGGCAACACAGATTCCGAAGAAGAAGTTCCTAGCACAATCAGAAGTTCCTCTTTGATGTAGCCTAAGAATTTCCAAATGCTAATCTTGTATCGCCATAACAGAATACCCAGAAAAACAAAAATGTATATCAGGCAGGCGACATAGAACCAAAACATCATTAATCCCAAGGATTTGAGAATGCCCAGCCCATATCTTCCTACGGTAAAACCTATGGCGCCCATCGCACCGATAGGCGCAACTTTCATAATCATTTTGATGACAAGAAATATACCGTCCAAAAAAGATTGCATAACCCTTTTTACGGGTTCAGCCTTTTCGCCCATTTTCGAAAAGGCAAATCCCAACAGCACGGCAAAAAACAGCACTTGTAGGATATTCCCTTCGGCGATGGAGCCGATGACGTTATTGGGAATGATGTCTAATAAAAACTGGACGACTCCCTTTTGCTCTTTTCCGCCTTCGATGTATGTGCCCACCTGAGAGGTATCTAATGTAGACAGATTGACATTCATGCCTTCGCCCGGTTTTGCGAGGTTGATAACAGCCATGGCGATAAACATGGCGGCAAAGGTGGATATTTGAAAATAAAGCATGGATTTGACACCGATTTTCCCCACTTTCTTGACATCTTCCATTCCGGCGATACCCAAGACAATACTGCAGAAAATCAGCGGGGCAATAATCATTTTGATGAGTTTGATAAAACCGTCGCCGAAGGGTTTCAGAGCGACGCCCATTTCAGGGTAAAAGTGACCTAAAGTAGCGCCAATAATGATGGCTACGATGACTTGAAAATAAAGTGTCTTGAAAAGCTTCCCCATGTAAGATTTGATCTTCTTCGTTTTATGATTGGTTTCTGTCACCAGAAGCCACAAATATAGAATATTTTTTTACTTTGTATGGCGTATTGCGAAATATGCGAGCTTTTGGCTTTAGCAAGATGCTTTGCTACAAACCTTAGCTGTCACAAGTTTTAGCAAAGCGATAACTTGTGACGGTAAAGCGTTATGAAGTTTTTAACTTCATAACGCTTTACCGCATGGTCGTTTGACAAGTTGTAAACTTGCCTTATATAGATAGTAAGTGTTAAGCATGACGCACATGTGATATCTAATTCGCCACAAGTCATCCCAAGCCCATCTTCCCGAGCGCTAAGGCTTGCGCTAGTGGTGATAATTTTAGATGTGTTTGTCCGGCAAAGCGAAAGTCCTCTATTTGAAATTATCCAAAAAATCAGTACCTTAGATGAGTTTTTTAAGAAAGTACATTGAGATTTACAGATTTTGGCCTTATTTCCACATTAGAGGAAGGGCTTGATAGCATGGGGTTTTCAGAAGCAACTCCAATACAGGAACAGACCATACCTGTCATTTTACAAGATAAAGATTTAATTGCCTGTGCACAAACCGGAACAGGAAAGACGGCGGCATACCTCTTGCCAATTTTGCACAAGATCGCGAAAAACCCACAAGACCGCGTCAACACCATTATCCTTTCCCCAACGCGGGAGTTGGCCCTGCAGATTGAACAACAGATCATGGGATTCGGCTACTTCACGGGAGCGACTTCTATTGCTGTCTACGGAGGAGGAGATGGCATGGGCTACGAACAGCAGAAAAGGGCGATTCGGGAGGGTGTTAATATTATCGTCGCGACGCCTGGCAGGTTGATTAGCCATATGTCATCCGGAAAATTCGATTTTAGCCACTTAGACCATCTAGTGCTGGATGAAGCCGATACCATGCTGGATATGGGTTTTTATGATGATATTGTGCGTATTATCAGCTACTTGCCTAAAAAACGGCAAAGCTTGTTGTTTTCAGCGACTATGCCACCAAAAATAAGAACCCTGGCCAAAAAGATTTTGGACCATCCCGTGGAAATCAACATTGCCATTTCCAAACCTTCCGCAGGTATCGACCAACGGGCTTATCTCGTCTATGATGAACAGAAAAATGCACTGATTCAGCAAATATTGAATGACCCCAAGTACTCCACTGCCATTGTTTTTGCCTCCAAGAAAGATATTGTCAAAACACTGACTCGTGAATTGGTGAAAAGAGGAATCAAAGCAGAGGGATTCCATTCTGACTTAGATCAATCAACACGCGAAAGTATCATGAATAAGTTTCGGGCGCAACGGGTGAATGTATTGATAGGTACGGATGTCATATCCAGAGGGATTGATATTGTTGGCATCAGTTTGGTTGTCAACTATGACGTGCCACAAGACCCTGAAGACTATGTACACCGCGTAGGCCGTACCGCGAGGGCGGATTCGACAGGTACAGCTATCACATTTGTCAACGTGAAAGACCAAAGGCGTTTTGCAAATATAGAGCATCTCGTTGGCTATGAGGTGCCCAAAATGCCGCTTCCCGAAGGTTTTTCAGAAGGTCCAACGTATAGTCCCAATAGAAAAGACCATACGGAGAAAAAGCCTTTCCGCAAGAAGAAAAAATTTCATAAGGATAGGAGAGCTTCTTCCTGATGTACTAATTAAACGGACATCAGGTACAGAATAATAATAAAGAAAACCTTCAAAAGTGCGGTTGGATACAGATGAACGAATATATAGTTGTCCATGCTTAGTTTTGGGTCATTCTTAAAATAAAGGATATTACGCTTAGGTGATCCTTTTATTTATGTAATGTAAGCTAAAACAGAAATTCAATGACCCATCTTACGTTATTTCATGTTCTGTCCGCTGGTAGCCTGATACTGCTTTCACTGTTATTACTTGTTAATCTCCCCAAGCGTAATCGAGAAGCCAATCTCTATTTAGGCATGTTTAGTTTCTTTACTGGCTGTGCATATCTCCAGATTGTTATTGAACGGACCAATCTTGTGGCAACCGTAGGTTATTTGATTCCATGGTTGGAGATGGGACGATGGGCCATATTACCCAGTTTCTACTTAGCTGTATTACGATACATCAATCCTAACCAGCATCGTCCAATCGTTTTGCTTCATTATATTCCAACACTATTGTTGTGCATACAATTGTTTTACCCTCAGTCCTTGCCCATGCCTGTTGTGTGGCTTATACGTATTTTCTTATATATCCAGTTGTTGGTATATGGTGTGCTTAGCTATATTGTATTGGTTAAGCATCGCAAAGTTGTCAAGGGATTTTCCTCGGAAGTTACGTCTATTGATTTACGTTGGATTTTCAACCTGTTAGTTGCTGTTTGCGTGTTAGGCATATTGATGTTTTTGGCAAATCGGTTCTATGTATTGAAACCTGCCGTTGATATCCTCTATTTTCCGACGATTGTTTATTTTGCGTATTATGCCCTGTCGCAACAAGCCATTTATCCAGTACGTGATGAGCATGTTCCTGTACTGAAAGAAGCTGTCAATATGCAGTTTGGGAAGGAAAAACAACGACTGACAGACGAACAGTTAACGCTTTTTACAGAAAGACTATTGCAATTTATGGAGGAGCGCCGTCCTTATCTTGACCCTCTGATTAACCTATCTACATTGGCAGGTGGAATTGGATTGTCCAGCCATGAAATTTCCTATGTGTTAAATGCGGGAATAGGAAAAAATTTCTATCAATTCATCAATGAATATAGAATAGAGGAAGCTAAGGCACTTTTGAAGAGACAACGCCACGTCAATTATGATATTCAGGAGATCGCTGTCCGCGCAGGCTTTAATTCCAAAACAACTTTTTATACCACCTTTAAGAAATCCACAGGCTTGACCCCCAAACAGTATTTGGCACAATTGAAATAAGCTATCTACGTTCTTTATTTTGTTTTGATTTATCCAGTCGAACGAATCGGAACCTCTTCCACTGTATCATTGTTTCAATTCACAATTTAATGTAATAAACAATGAAAACAGCACTTTTAATGTACAGTTTGCTTGCCACGACGAGCATGGGCAATTTTTTTGCAAGTGATTATTCAGGAAGGAATAACGACTGTGCGGAAAACGCACAAAAAAATTATTTATTAACACAAGAGGACACGCTTAATCTCAAACCGTTTGAAGGTTACTACCGATTTCCCAATCGTGTCGCCTACATCCAATTTTTAGTGAAGGATGGGGTCCTTGAGGCACGTCAACTATGGGATGGTCGTCATTATCGACTGCAATCAACCGGAACGTCCCGTTTTCAATCTATCGAAGAGGCTTACCCGCTTGAATTTAACTCTCCGACCAATCCTTCTCAGGTCAAGATTCTTAACCGAGTAGTCTTGTCTAAAGTCGATTTTAACCCCTTAGAGAGGCAAACTCCTTCTCAAGAAGTATTGAAAAGGGCCATGGGAAAATATCGGCTGACAAGAGCTAATGATATGCTGATAACCGTTTTTACAAAAGACGGTAAGCTGGTACTCCGTCAGAAATGGGACAATAAGGAGGTGATTTTGGAAAGTATGACCGATACGGAATTTATCAATCAAGACCTGCTAATGCCGGTTTCCTTTGGGACATCAGAGAACGGACAGCCATACATGCACTGTTTTGAAAACGATATTTGGGAAAAAGTGGAATAATGTCAATGACGTTATGTAGTTGTTATAATAAAAAGTTATGAGATACTATTTTGTTGCATATGTATTGCTGGTCGGGTTTTTCCCCGTTTTTGCGCAGACCGTTTCCGACCCATATTTTAAGGTGTCGATTACAGATGCTGTGTATGAGGAGGGGCAAGGGCCACTGGTATATTACGATACCTATCATAATAATCCTTTTTCGTTAACCGGTCAATATAAAGCGTTTGCAGACGTGTTGAAAGCTGACGGCTATCGTGTAAACGAAATAAATCAATCTATTTCTTTGGATGCATTGAAGCTGGCTTCAGTATTTGTCACGGTGAATGCACTCAGCGATTTGGAAAAATGGGATTTGCCCAATCCGTCCGTCTATAGCGACCAGGAAATAGAAGCATTGTATCGTTGGGTACACGACGAAGGGGGAAGCTTATTTTTAATAGCCGACCACATGCCGAGCGCCGGAGCGGTCAGTGCTTTGGCGGCTCGTTTCGGTTTTAATTTCATCAATGGATTCACTGAACGTATGGACAGAGGGGCCGAAATCTTTTCGAAAGCACGAAACAATTTATTAAATATGAAGGTTACCGCTGCTCCCGCTCCGCAAATAGATAGTATACGGTGTTCAGGCGGTAGTGGTTTTATTGCTCCTTTAGAGGCGGAGTTTATCTCCGTTTTAGGTAAAGATTATCGCATTTATCTGCCTTCAAAATTAGAACAGATGCATCCTAATTTTATGGAAACTGTTCCCTATATATCCGGACAGCATATTGCTAATGGTGCCATTTTGGAATGTGGGAGAGGCCGAGTGTGCGTATTTGCCGATGGGTCACCCTTTACGGCTCAGCTGCAGGGTGTTAATAGCCAAAAAAGGGGAATGAACCATCCGGATGGAACACAACATGTTCAATTCCTCAGAAATATCATACATTGGCTTGACCATCGATTTTAGGAAGAATTATTCTCCACCCGTGGTTTAAGCTACGGGTGGAGATTTATATTTGTAGCATATTCGTTTTACTTTTAAGTTTGTTACCTGCCACATGGAGGTATATTTTACCTTTTGACAACCTATAATTACATTCCAAACGCCTACCTTTGCCATATGATGGCATCGAGACTTTACAATCCTTTTTTGGATTTTACATTTGATAACCAAACTTGTTTTCTGACTGGGGAGGCCTTGCGGTCGGGCGACGAGCAGATTCAGGTTTTTCCAGTTTGGATGATGCGGTCTTTTGATTTGGAGGACAAAGCGTTTAAGATGCTCGACGAAAATATCGTGAGCTATAAGTCGCTGAAGCTTCCGTGTTCCGTAAGCACAGCCTTGGCCTTTGAGCAAGTGGAAAAGCAAGTAAAACATGCGATGCAGGCCGGGTTTGAAGAAGTGAGCAACTTGGATCAGTTGACCTTGTTTCATTGGGTGGCAAGGATATTATATGGAGTGGTATTCAATGAGATTCAAGCGGGGATAAAACAAGCTTTTTTATCAGGTGAAGAGTTGAATTTTTCACAAGCTTTGGTGCATAAGTTCAGGAATTTGCATGCCATGTTACAATCGATCGTTGTGCCTATGGAATTTGAAAACCGTTTTCCGTTTAGCATTTTAGTATTGCCCGTCAAAAATGCTCCCGATACCTTCAGCTATCGTGATGAGATCAATACACTTGTGTTTTCACTTCGGATGCGTGATTTCGCACTGATTGCCACCCTGCAGGACAATGGAACGCATGCCATCTATCACGAAGATACCTTAAAGAAAATAGCAGGAAAAGTATTGCATCCCCTACAATTTGAGGAGATTTGTGCACGCTATTTTTATTCAGCTTATTTATTTAACCGCTTGCCGGAATATACTTACATGGAGACACCTCAAAAGGTGTATGTTGAACCCATGCCGTTGAATGATTGGACGCTTAAACCTATTTTTGACAATTGGCAAGCGAAGACCTATGGACAGGTATTGGAGAATTTTTGGAAGCCTTGGGGATTTACCCTGTTTGAAATCATTAAGGATCCGGAGCATCCAATGAGTTTTATCTTAAACCCGGAGGGTGGTTTTAGAGAATCTATTGAATTGCCGTTGGAATAGTGGTAAAAAGGCAACAGAGTAATAGGTTTTTGGCTTGTGTTTTGTGGTTATAAACGGGGATTTAAAGCATAGGGAAATGGATATTAAAAAGAACATATTTTTTGCGGTGTTTATCGGCTTCATGCTTTATCTTGATGCGCCCCTATTTGCCCAACAGAAGGATAGTGCAGTAAAGGACACAACAATAGTGGGGTATGTAGATCAAATACCCCAGTTTCCCGGAGGTATTCGCGGATGGCAACGTTTTTTGCAACATAATCTCGATGTTACGGAGGCTATACAGGCCATGGATAGCACAGCATATGTCAATTATGGCATGAAGCAGACCGCTTATTTGGAATTTACGGTATGTGAAGATGGTAAAATTTGTGATATTGAAATTGTGAATAAAGATAAAATCAGTCCGGAATTTGCTGAAGAAGCCTTGCGTGTAATGGAAAAATCACCAAAATGGAAGCCTGCTAAGTTACATGATAAGGTTGTTAGAACCCGTTTTAAACAAGCCATTACCGCTATTTTGGATTAAGACAAAATTTTGACCTTTGACGTGAGTTGCAAACGGACTATCCTGTTTTCAATATCTCACGTAAATATTAAGCTAAATCGATAAACTTACATCTTGGAGTTGCAAATTTGTTTATCTACTTTTGCAAGGATGGTAGATCTTACCTTGGATGTATGGACCATACATAACCAGCTAGTTTTAATGATTTTTACAATACCAGCGAATAATAGGTGGGTGTACTGACGGTTATAGATATAAATTTTAGATTTCTTCATAATGATACGACATAGCATGCGTACAATTGGTCTTTTGACCTCTTTTATTTTTACTTGTCTCTCTATTTTGGCACAGGATATCAATCCAGAGACCCTCTATAGGATAGTGAGCCCTTCAGGTATGGTTTGGGATAACCAGGAAACGTTTGACAATGATGCACCGATTACGTTGCGGCCGGTACAGAAGGACAGTAAGGGCCAACTATGGCGAATCACCCCTCTTCAAAACGGCTATTATGTTATCACTAATCCATATACAGATAAAGGGATTGACAATGGAAATATACAGCAAGGTAGAGGTAACCCTATCATTCAATGGGATGCCGAACCGTCCAACACGAACCAACATTGGAAAATTATCGTAACAGGAACTGGAGCAGTACAGATCCAACATAGTTTGAATGGCATGTCGTTGGGGGTCTTGCAGGAAGAAAGAGAAGGGGCTAAAGTATATCAATTATCAACGGGCTTCCAAGTGTGGCGTTTAGAAGAAACGGAAGTTAAACTTCCGAAAGACTTTGTGTTAAGAGGAGAGGAGGACTGGCAGAATGAAACCGTTTTCCAGATTAATAAATTGCCCGGACATACAACGTTCATTCCCTACCCCGATACCAAAAGCTTGCAAAGCGACGAATATTTTGGAAAACCGTGGTTATTGCCGACATCTCCCATGTATCAATCGTTGAATGGTTCGTGGAAATTTTCATGGAGTAAACAGCCGGATGAGCGCCCTGAACATTTTTATCGGACGAATTATAACGATTCGAAATGGGGCAGTATTCTGGTTCCGTCTTGTTGGGAAATGTTGGGCTTCGGTACGCCGATCTATACGAATATTCGCTATCCATTTGCCAATCGACCACCCTTTATCCAACCACAAAAAGGTTATACGAATGAGAAAGAGCCTAACCCTGTAGGATCTTATCGGAAAACCTTTACCATCCCGGATTCTTGGAAAGGGCAAGAGGTCATCTTACATTTTGATGGTGTATATAGCGGTTTTTACGTATGGGTAAATGGCAAAAAAATAGGCTACAGCGAGGGAGCAAATAATGTTGCTGAATTTAACATCACTGGAGCATTAAAAAGGGGTAATAATCTCTTGGCCGTAGAAGTATACAAATGGACGGACGGAAGTTATTTGGAAGATCAAGACATGTTCCGCTTTGGCGGGATACATCGTGATGTCTTTATGTACGCCTTGCCCAAAACACACGTATTTGATTACCGTCATACGGTTTCATTTCCCGAAAATGGTTTTAATAGTGCGACATTTGGATTGGATGTACAGTTAAATTCCGCAACAGAGACACCTCAAAAGCGAGGAGTATTAGACATGACGTTATTAGATGCGAAAAACGAAATAGTTGCAGCATCTACCCAGGAATTTAATATTTCCGCTCAACAAATCGCTCAATTGCATTTTGAATCCAATGTGCAGAAACCAAAACTTTGGTCGGCCGAGACGCCACACCTCTATACGCTTATTCTTTCGTTAAAAGATGAAAACGGGAAAGAAACACAAGCGGTGTCGACCAAAATTGGCTTCCGCAAAGTCGAAATTAAAGACAAGCGTGTTTTTGTAAATGGTAAACAGGTTTTTTTCAAAGGAGTCAATCGGCACGATACCCACCCGGAATTTGGAAAGACTATTCCGGTAGAATCCATGTTGAAAGATGTGCTGATGATGAAACAGCATAATATCAACACATTGCGTACCAGCCACTATCCCAATAGTCCAAAAATGTATGCGATATTGGATTACTATGGTTTATATACAATGGATGAAGCCGATGTAGAAAATCATGGTAACCATAGCCTTTCGGATAAGGAAACATGGAAGCCCGCATATTTGGATCGGGTGGAGCGCATGGTGTTGCGCGATAGGAATCATCCTTCGGTGATCTTTTGGTCTTTGGGTAATGAGAGTGGAGGTGGCCGCAACTTTGAGGATATGTATCAGCGCGTGAAGGAATTGGACCCGCAAAAACGCCCTGTTCACTACGAAGGTAAGAATGAAGTGGCGGATATGGATTCACATATGTATCCGGCTATAGATCGGATGATCCGATTCGACCAGCAGCGTAGTGATAAACCCTATTTTCTTTGTGAGTATGTGCATGCAATGGGTAATGCAATGGGTAATTTGGAGGAATATTGGGATTACATAGAAGGAAATTCGCAACGGATGATCGGCGGTTGTATATGGGATTGGGCAGATCAGGCTCATAATAAGCCCGGAGAACCCAAAGACCGCTTTTACTATGGTGGCGATTTTGGTGAGAGCCCTTCCGATGGCGATTTTTCCAATAATGGGTTGACGACACCCGATAGACGTGTGACGGCGAAGTTGAAAGAGGTAAAGAAAATTTATCAATATGTTAAAATCAAACCTTATGCCTTGGTAAGCAACAAAATAAAGTTGCTGAATAAATACGATTTCACCAATTTGGATCAGTTTGTATTGCGTTGGGAAGTACAGAAAGAAGGCATACGTGTGCAAGATGGTGTCATAGGCGATCTTTCACTCGCTCCGGATGATGAAACGATCTTGTTGATACCTTTTGAACGTCAATTTGAAGTAGGAAAAGAATATCACCTCAATATTTATGTCGAGTTAAAAGAAGACAATCTTTGGGCGGATAAAGGGTTTGTTGTGGCTTCAGAGCAATTTGCATTAACGTCCAGACCTGCACCGGAAGCAATATCGACTGCACATATGGATACGTTGCATGTGGAACAGCAGGAGCAGCACATCGTTATTCAAGGTGCGCAATTCCAGGTGGTATTCGATCGGTTCTCTGGTCAAATGCTATCGCTTGTGTATGGGAATGAGGAGTTGTTGAAAAATGAATCTGGACTGGCATTTAACTGGTATAGAAGTGTCAATAACGATAAATATACCGATCAAAATTATTATCCAACAACCTATTCATCCCCTTATGTGCATTTCAATGTGGATGAACAACGGAAAAAAGTGACAGTCATCCACAGTAGCACGGCGGTCATTCAAGCACCACGTAATATTCAGGTTCCGTTCACGCTTCAATATACCATTTATAGCAATGGAACAATCGATGTGGACAGCTATTTTACCTTGCCGAGCAATGCTGATATCGTTCACCGTCTTGGGTTGCAGATGGTATTGCGTCCAGATTTTGACAAGATCATTTATTATGGAAATGGTCCTTATGAAAATTATGCGGATCGTAAAAGTGGGGCATTTGTCGGACAGTATGAAACATCGCCCAAAGACATGGAAGAAGAGCATTATATACGTGCGCAGAGTATGGGAAATAGGGAGGGAATCCGTTGGACTTTGTTAAAGAACTCGGAAGGAAAAGGTCTTAAGATTGTATCGAAAGATCGGATGAGCTTCAGTGCCCTGCACTTTACGGATCAAGATGTTTGGAAGGTTGCCCACGATTTTAAATTAGGAGAAATTCGTCAGGATGCCATTTTCCTTAGCTTGGATTGTATTCAACAAGGTTTAGGCAATGCAAGTTGCGGACCGCTTCCACTTTTGAACTATATGATTCCAGTTGAGATACCTTCATTTTATTCGTTCCGAATGCAGCCTGAAGGATGGAGTGGCAAATGAAATAGAAAATGGCAAGGATATCGATGAAGATAAGTTTTTCAGATTGGAGAATTATCTGATTAGCTTGTTGTCGATTAATCTAACAGATAGCACAGATTTCCATAGAGAGGGAAACCTGTGCTATCTGTGACATCTATAAGCTTGATAGTATATAGAGAGATGTACGGATGATTTAAGGTTTGTACGCTAAACGCTTACATGCACTTCTCTGCAATGTCAATAGCTTTATCGATATCTTCAACGGTAGCTGTAAGATGTGGTCTAAACCGGATACTACGTTCGCCACAGCCCAAGATGATAAGTTTGTGTTCCATCGTTTTTTTGACGAAAGCATCTCGTTGTTCCACAGTGTCGAAATCGAAGGAGACCAACAAACCAAGCCCGCGGGCATTGCTTAAATGGGGATAGGTGTCCACCAATTGCTGGACTTTACCCAATAAATATCTCCCTGTTTCAGAGGCTCTTTCTACTAGATTTTCCTGTTCGATAATTTCCAAAATCATTTTAAAGCGGAGCATATCGATAAAATTGCCCCCAAAAGTAGAATTGATGCGGCTTGATTCTTTAAAAACATGGTTTTCCACTCGATCAAACTTAGCTTTGTTGGCTAATATGCCACATACTTGGGACTTTTTGCCAAACGAAATTACATCCGGCACAATGTCGTAATGTTGGTAAGCCCACATTTTTCCGGTCATAGCCAATCCGGTCTGTACCTCGTCCAGAATCAACAAAATCTCATGCTCATCACAAATTTGACGCAGTTTCTGGAAAAATTCCTTGCGAAAATGATTATCGCCACCCTCAGCTTGGATGGGTTCTATAATGATACAGGCAACTTCATTCGGATTTTTATCCAAAGCATCTTCTATTTGTTGGATAGCAATTTTTTCCTGTTCTATTGTTTTGGCAATACTGTCATCTGTTAAGGGAAAATGCAACATGGGATTTGTGATCCTTGGCCAATCAAATTTCGGAAAATACATATACTTTCTCGGGTCTTTAGTGTTGGTTAGCGAAAGGGTATAACCCGATCGGCCATGAAAGGCCTGTTTAAAATGGATCACTTGCCCAGCTTCCTTGTCGATACCTCGGGACAGATTTAATCGGGTTTTCCAATCGAAAGCCGCCTTCAATGCATTTTCTACAGCTAAGGTGCCTCCGGAAATAAAAAAGCAGTAGGACAATTCCTCTGGAATCGCCACACGAGAGAATGTATTGACGACGTCGGCGTACTGGTAAGGATAAATATCCGACATGGCCGGTTTATTGACAGCCATGCGACCCAGAAAATCTTGTTGCGCCACGATATGCGGATGATTATAGCCGACCGGAGAGGAGGCAAACATCGAAAACATATCGATATATGCATCGCCATTGCGGTCCACAATATAGGAACCATGTGACTTTTCTAAATCAAATTCGATAGGCAGTCCATCTGCCAAAAGATGCTTGGATAATTGTTTATGTAGTTCTCTCATGTTATAAATCAAATTTAATGCCTTGTGCTAATGGTAAACTCGTGCTGTAGTTGATCGTGTTGGTCTGTCTGCGCATGTAAGCTTTCCATGCATCTGAACCGGATTCCCGGCCTCCTCCCGTTTCTTTTTCTCCTCCAAAGGCCCCTCCGATTTCCGCGCCCGAAGTGCCAATGTTCACATTGGCAATGCCACAGTCTGATCCGTTATGACTTAAAAACAGTTCAGCCTCTCGGAGATTAGAGGTCATAATGGCAGAGGACAGTCCTTGGGCCACATCATTTTGCAGTGCAATGGCATTTTCGACGGATCCGCTATATTTAATAAGGTATAGAATGGGCGCAAAAGTTTCGGTTTGCACAATTTCAAAATGGTTTTCTACCTCAGCGATGACGGGTTGCACATAACAGCCGCTTTCATAACCTTTTCCTTTCAATACCCCACCTTTTATTAATATTTTGCCGTCTTGCTCTTTTATTTTATCGATGGCTCGTAAATAATGTTGTACTGCATCGGTGTCGATCAATGGCCCCATATGGTTTTTGACATCCAATGGATCTCCGATCCGGATTTGCTTGTAGGCATCTACTAACGATTTTTTAACTTTGTCATATATACTTTCATGGATGATTAACCGACGTGTGCTTGTGCATCGTTGTCCGGCAGTTCCCACAGCCCCAAAAACCGCCCCGATAATGGTCATTTTCAGATCCGCTTCTGGTGTTACGATAATAGCATTGTTGCCTCCTAATTCCAGCAATGACTTGCCTAAGCGGTTGGCCACGGTTGTTGCCACTTGTTTGCCCATACGCGTAGAACCTGTCGCCGATATTAGGGGAATGCGCGTATCCTCTGCCAACCATTTGCCCACCTCGGCATCACCCGTCACCAAAGAGGCAATTCCTTCAGGAAGCTTGTTGTTTTTTAACACACCGGCCAATATCTTTTGGCAAGCTACAGCGCATAGCGGTGTCTTTTCGCTACCTTTCCAGATAATTACATTGCCGCAGATTAATGCTAGAGCAGCATTCCATGCCCATACAGCTACAGGGAAATTAAAGGCAGAAATAATGCCCACTATTCCCAACGGGTGATATTGCTCATACATCCGGTGGGATGGTCTTTCTGAGTGCATGGTGAATCCATACAATTGACGAGACTGGCCGACAGCAAAGTCACAGATGTCAATCATTTCCTGCACTTCTCCTAAACCTTCTTGATAGGACTTGCCCATCTCATACGATACCAATTTGCCTAATACAGGCTTAAGTTCCCGAAGACGGTCACCAAACTGGCGCACGATTTCACCACGTTTAGGAGCCGGAGTATCTGCCCAAATTCTTTTCGCCGCTATGGCATTTTTTAAAACTTTTTCATAATCTTTCTTCGTGGAACCAACAACCTGTCCAATGGGTTTTCCGTCTACAGGAGAAAAAGAAATAATTTTTTCACCTGTAGCAAACCATTTGCTTCCTGTGGATGTTCCGTCAACAGGGCCATCTATTCCTAACGCTTTTAATTCCTTTTTTATCATAAGCTGGTTTATTTTGTTCGATGATTTTATAAAAATAGTGAATTTTATTTTTAAAAATGAAATTTTGTGTGTAAAATATTTTTTAACTTTATAGCAAAGAGGAATTTAAGCCCATAATTATGGAAACGATAAATACAGATTATTATCAAATAGACGATCTTCTTTCGGAGGAGCATAAGTTGATTCGCCAAAGCGTTCGGGACTTTGTGAGAGCTGAGATCAAGCCGGTTATTGATGAAATGGCCCAACAGCATCGAGAATTTCCCTCATTAATGCAGAAACTAGGAAATATTGGAGCTTTGGGGCCTTATATTCCCGAAGAATATGGCGGAGCGGGATTAGATCAGCTGTCCTATGGATTGATTATGCAGGAATTGGAAGCCGGAGATTCGGCGGTCCGTTCCGCTGCTTCCGTTCAGTCATCTTTAGTGATGTTCCCTATTTATACATATGGTTCAGAAGCGCAAAAGCAATCCTATCTTCCAGGATTGGCTAAGGGTGACATTATTGGCGCGTTTGGCTTGACAGAACCTAGCCACGGCTCAGATCCGTCCAGTATGGAAACCCGATTGATTAAAGACGGGAGTGGATACCGTTTAAATGGTGCCAAGATGTGGATTACCAATGCGCCTGTATGTGATATCGCGGTAGTATGGGCCAAAGACGATGCCGGAAAGGTAAGGGGGGTGCTTGTCCGTCGAGAGATGGAAGGTTTTTCATCGCCCGAAACAGTGAACAAATGGTCTTTGCGTGCTTCCAAAACAGGAGAGTTGGTTTTTGACCATATATATGTGACAGAAGAGGATATTTTACCGAGCGTTCAGAGTATGCGCGGGCCGTTATCCTGTTTAAATTCGGCTCGATATGGTATTTCTTGGGGAGCGATTGGTGCGGCGATAGACTGTTATGTGACGGCCGTAAAATATGCATTGGAGCGACAACAGTTCGGAAAACCGATTGCTTCCTATCAGTTGCAACAGAAGAAGCTGGCAGAAATGCTGACCGAAATTACCAAGGCCCAATTGCTGGCTTGGCGCTTAGGAATATTAAAAAACGAAGGGAAAGCATCTCCGCAACAAATCTCGATGGCCAAGCGGAACAATGTGCACATGGCCTTGCAAATAGCGAGAGCATCCCGGCAAATATTAGGTGCTATGGGCATCGTGGGCGATTATCCGATTATGCGCCACATGATGAACCTGGAGTCGGTGATCACCTATGAAGGTACGCACGACATTCATTTGCTAATTACAGGACAGGATATTACCGGGATAAGCGGGTTTTGATTTTATTTGGGAAAAAATAGGATTAAGTTTTTTTGTTTAAAAAATATTAGGAGAAAGCAAAAATAAGCAAAACGATTAAGACCGTTCATATACAGTGGTTTATAATGCGTGAGGCAAAATTTGGAAGTAGGTGTCCGACAAGTTTTGGGCTTGAAATGACGAGGTTAGGTTACTAAATCGTTACTGATTACAGCTAACTGAATATTATATAAAAATCTATATTTCAGTCATTTGCACCTCTTTTCATATTCCCTTGTAACTCAATGAAAGTTAATTTTAAACGTTAAACAATTGAGTTATGGAACAAGAGAAAAGATCTACGTTCAAACTGCTTTTCTACCTGAAGAAGAATGAACCTAAGAAGAACGGAAACGTGCCTGTTATGGGACGTATCACTATTGACGGAATACCAAAATCTTTTAGCACCAAACTGGACATCAACCCCAATAATTGGGATTTAAAGCACGGAAGAGTTTTAGGTAAAAGTGCCCAGGCCCTGAGTACCAATCTCAAATTGGACAATATTCGGGTGCGTATCAACAAGATTTACGATGATATGCTCAAGGATGAAGGCTTTGCAACTGCACAAAAAGTAAAGCTGTCATTTTTAGGGGTTGGTGTAATGGATGATGCCATCCTTAAAGTATTCAAAGACCAGAATGAGGAATTTGAAAGAATGGTAAGCAAGGGCAAACGTTCTCAGAATACTTACAATAAATACAAGACTGTATATAACCATCTTAATGAATTTATAAAGGAACGCTATCACAGGGAAGATTTGGCATTTCGAGAACTTACCTCAGACTTTATCCGGGAGTTCGATTTCTTTCTACGAATAGATAAGGAATGTACACATAATACGGTTTGGGTTTATACCATGCCGGTTATTGCTTTGGCTGATCTAGCAATTAAAAAAGGTCTTATACGCCAAAACCCTTTTGAAGATTACGAAATCAGTATGGAAGAAACTGATCGTAGCTATCTTTTAAAGGAGAATGTAGTAAGATGCGCAATAGCATCGAAGTAGTTGTACGGCAACTTCGTTTTATCCTCAAGTATTCTTGAGAGGTTATAGAGGGTATATAGAGGTTTGATAGAGGGTTCATAGAGGTAAACCACTATAATAGTTGGTACTGCTGCGAGCCTGCGCCTTCTGGCATGTGGAGCCCCCGTTCGGGCGTGCGCCTTCCTTTTTTGCCCAGGTGTCGGCGAGGGCACGTGACGTGCCGGAGGAGTTCTCCCCTGCGGACAGGCATAAAGCTGGGGAGAACGGGCGCGGAATGCAAAAATATCGCGCAGGTTTACAGCGCCTTGCAAGTTTTTTTGTTCAAAAGATGTCGAACCTCTTGGAGGGAAAGGATAAAGTTTCTACCTTTGCACCACTCCGCGAGGGAGGGAGGCTGAAAAGAGGGACGGGAAAGTGAAATGTTTTTTTTGCCGTTCCGGAAAAGTTTTTTACCTTTGCAGTCCCTTCGGGGGCTGTCGCCTAGCTCTTTTAGAGGAGGCGTGGAAACAGAAAGCACACGGTCCGTTGAACGGTCCGGTTAGATAGCCGAAGCTTGGAGCGGAGGCGTTGGAGTTCTTTAAGGAAATGATCATGTAGCGCAGCGGCCCCTTCGGGCGGACAGACACAAAGGGGCACTTTCCCGCCTTTGGGCGGGGAAGTGCCCGGACTTCATTTTACAGTGGAGAGTTTGATCCTGGCTCAGGATGAACGCTAGCGGCAGGCCTAATACATGCAAGTCGGACGGGATTCCGCTCCTTCGGGATCGGATGAGAGTGGCGCACGGGTGCGTAACGCGTGAGCAACCTGCCCATGTCAGGGGTATAGCCCGGAGAAATCCGGATTAAGACCGCATGTTACAGATTTCCCGCATGGGATTTCTGTCAAATATT
>Ga0222419_100352_pt1 | contig 53310 bp, 54 predicted proteins | sample 1B20Ametagenome_FD_182474 | JGI IMG/M metagenome (GOLD analysis project Ga0222419, IMG submission 182474) | Enriched microbial communities from leaf-cutter ant dump, University of Wisconsin, Madison, United States - 1B20A (version 2) | ecosystem: Environmental > Terrestrial > Nest > Insects nest...
AAACGGCCAGTTTGGGCCGAAACAAAGGGGTCAGTTTGGTGCGGAATAGAGTGTCAGTTTAATTGCGGAATCCAGGGGCCAGTTTCCCCGAAACTCCCAAGTGCTTTGCATTGTTTGTCTGGGTGCGTGTAAAAGCGAAACATCACCTGAGGCAAGTATTACTGCTTTCTTGATGGATATTAAGAATCCTGATTGGACACTAGATGTGCTGTACGAAAAACACCTGAAGTTTTCCAAAAGCTTAAAAGAACTGCCTGATAACATCAGGGATATTCTAATTGCGGATCTTAGTCTAATTCGCGACAGTTTGAAACAGGAGAATATTAATGTTACAGACCTTAAAATAACGAGGTATGATAAAGCCGATCCGGAATCGCAAACAATGCTATTAGACTCTACTAAGATGACTAATGTTTATATTATCCAAGGAAAAAATTCTTTCAAAAGAGTATTACTCCTTAATGATAGTAACCGAATTGAAAGTTGGATTACTTTAAAGGATGGCAAGATTTTTTTGAAAATTTAGGTAGGGATACATTTTCTTGATCACTCCAGATGAGCTGTGCCGAAAGTCGATCTCACTGCAATGGTTGATCTGCGTCTTTGCTGATCACTTTTTTATGCTCACTACATCACTTTCTAAACCCATCGCTATGGATGTTGCGACAACGTCGCCTGTTTATCATCATCAAACCAACCAGTGGGTCTAGCTATAAGAAATTTGTAGACATCATGAATGAACTTCAATTGCACTTTACAATTTATTTCATTGATTGTCAATTATTTGAGAATAATAAATATTATTTGGATATAGGGTTTTGTTCGCTTAATCTGTATAAGTTTGCCGCCAGCTGACTTATTCTGTTTTATGCCCCAACCCACTCGTTTCATCGATCCGCTCAATGATGTCGCCTTCAAAAAGATTTTTGGCAGTGAGCCAAATAAAGATCTCCTTATTAATTTTCTCAATGAGGTGTTCAGGGGAAGAAAACAGATCGCTGACCTGGTCTATAATAAAAATGAGCATCATGGCAACGGCAGAGATGACGGCTCGGTTCCAGGATCCCGGTTTACCTCAGAAAACCGATATTCGAAACCTGCGAAGCAAGCTTCATGGCAAAACAATCATAAATGCTTCATGAAAACTTGTTTAATATTGCTGAATACAGCAATCTGACAAAGGAGGAGAAAATGTCTTACGATTTAAGTTTAATGCGTCAATGGGACCAGTACTCTGCATTGGAGACCGCCAGGGAAGAGGGGTTGGAGAAGGGCCGAGAAAAGGGTATCCGTGAAACTGCGGCTAATTTTAAGAAATTAGGAGTTTCAGCGGAAGACATCGCCAAAGCCACAGGCCTCACTATAAAGGAGATCAATAAACTTTAACTTCCGAACTGTTTAGGGTAAATACATACGGGATATAAAGCAATGAGATACAAGAAAATAAAAGTCCGAGATCGGGCCAGGTTTCGACTATCCACTTTTAAAAATTCCGCACTGCTAGTTTCAAAAATTAATAAGCAAACTCCAGTCTGTTTTTAACATGTTTGCTTTCTTCTTGTCTTAATTCCTTATTAGTCATAATCTCATGTTCTTTGTCTTTTTGAATAACTTTAAACCAAAATATAGCGGGAATCATTCCATTGGAATGCAATTCAAGTCTAATCACAAATTCATCTTTAGGCTTTCGGTGATTATTGATATATTGACTAAGTACAGTAGGAGTAACATCAACCTCATCAGCAAACTGCTTATCTTTTTTGTCCTGCCTGCTGACATATTCATTTAGAAAATAACCGAAGCTGAGCGTATTCTTATATTGATTACTATCAACATAATCTTCAAGTTGAAACTTTAATTGCAACAATCTTGAATACATTTTTTGCCTTGGCGTACGATTTTCAAATTGCGCTCGTCGAGCTGTCCAAAAGTCGTTTTCCGCTTTCTTCTCAACAGTTGAAGCTTTCTCGGAAGGGAATACAAAAGCATCTGCAAGTTCTTCGTCAGTAAACCTGGAAAAGTCTGTTTCCCGAATTTCTTTTCTATTCTTGTTAGTCTTCATAATATTCCTTAATTAATCTTAGTGAATTTTCTTCATAGGTTACTAAATACATTTTAGTAGATTCTAATCCGTACTTCTTGATATAATGTGCTTTTAGTTTTGTCTTTGGCTTCAGGCATACATATCCGTCAAACCCTGCTTTAAACGCCTCTTTGCAGGCAAATGCAATAAGGCAACCCGCAATCCGGCTATACTTTTGTGCAGCGCCTATGTTTTCTTTGGACGATGCTATGAGTCTGATCTCCAAAGCATAATCTTCCGGCCTCTCATGCAGAGATAACAATCCAATTGGCTCATCAGAACCGTCTACAGTTAGTTTATAAACGCTGAAAGGCTTCTCTTTGTTCCAATTGAAGTCGAAACGCTTTGTTCTATTGATCTTAGAAATCTCGGTCGCATCAATTTTGGTTATTGTTGCGGATTGTTTTTCGCCAGTGTCGTTATTAACTATGTGCATTATTCAACAAATATACAAAAAGTTTACTAAAAATGTAAACTTTTTGGCGGAGAGACAAATGCTGGCATCAGTATTCATGCTTTACAGAAGACATCGAAATGCTCAACCCACTCGTTTCATCGATCCGCTCAATGATGTCGCCTTCAAAAAGATTTTTGGCAGTGAGCCAAATAAAGATCTCCTCATTAACCTTCTCAATGAGGTGTTCAGGGGAAGAAAACACATTGTTGGTCTGATCTACAATAAAAATGAGCATCATGGCAGTGGCAGAGATGACGGCTCGGTTTTCCTTTGACCTGCTGAAGACATCGCCAAAGCCACAGGCCTCTCTATAAAGGAGATCAATAAACTTTAACTTCCGAACTGTTAGGGTAAAGCCTATACAAATCCAAAATACCCCCCAAACTCTTGCATCCGCAAAAGCACAGCATAAAGCCATCAGAATAGTCGCACTATAGGGCTTTAGCTGGTGCACGTTTTTTCTTTCTTCTATTCCACCAGATATAAAACCCGGTTACCGGCAAACTTGTGGCAATAAGGCCGCCTATAAATGTACAGAATTTGCCAATTGGCCCCATCCATGTTCCCATATGCAAGGCCCAGTAAACATTTTCTATTTTTTCATGTAACAGGCTTTCCCTGGGAATTTGCAGGAGCTCGCCGGTATAACGGTCAGCAAACCAAAATTCTGCGGCATCGGCACTTTTCAGACCTATTCTTTTGGCAAATTTAATGGCGTAATAACCTGAAGAATCCAATCGGAAAGTGCTTACCTGTGCCTCGCTGGTTTGCGGCATGGATTTGAAACCGGCCTCAATTACCTTGTTGAGTTCGAAAGGTGTATATTCTGGTTTAAACTGTGGTAACTTTTCCTCCCACTGGTGGCCTGGATCGCCACCGAAGCTCCTTATAGTCAGTTTTTGCAGCGGTTTGAAAGAAATGATCAGACCCGTTACCGTAAGCACTAAACAAATCGAAAGGGTGTAAAAACCAAAGACGTTGTGCAGGTCATAGTTCAGGCGTTTCCACTTTGCTTTCCATTTTATAGTAAAACTTTGTTCTCTGGTGGTTTTAGTCCAGCGTTTAGGCCACCAAAGAATAAACCCTGTGATCAGCTCTATCAGAAAAATGATGGTACAGATGGCCACAATCCAGTCTCCGGTTCCATGCCAGAGTAACGAGGCATGCAGGTGCGCGGTGATGTAGAAAAAATAAATGGTACGGTCTTCCTTGACTATATTGGCGGTATAAGGATCCATGTATACGAAACTAAGCCCCTTTTTTGGATCAAAGGAGTTGAACTTGACCGTTCTTAAGGGGTCTTTATAAACCACCATATAACCTGGGTTCCTGCGTTTGGGATAATGTTGCTTATAACTGTGCAATAACTGTTCGACTGGCAATTTTGGTCCAGTTTGCGACTTTACATACATCGCATCACGATTGGCCAGGTCAATGATCTCGTCACAGTAAACAACTATGGTTCCGGTCAGGCATACAAAAATAAGCACTATCGCTGAGATCAAGCTGGGCCATAGATGTATCCACGCCACAATGCGGCCGAACCGTGATTTACTTCCTTTTTTCATTCTTCTGCTGTTTTAATATATTTGTCCGCATGTGTTACCGGAAAATAAATAACCGTGAGGCATTCCTGCATCACGGCTTTATTTTTTGTCTTGTTGAAGGTTAGAACTTATAGGAGATATTCGCCAGGAACTGACGCGGGTTTTGAGGCACTCCGTAATAGTTCCAGTACTTTTTATCGCCCAGATTATTTACTTTTAAACCGACTCTGTATTTCGGCTGGTCATAAAATACTGACCCGCTGATCAGTGTATAGGAAGGTGTTTTTGCTTTGTTGGCCGCGTCCAGGTAAGCATCATCAGAATAATTTGCGCCTGCGCCGATCCCTAAACCTTTTGCTTTCCCATCCAGCAGTTTATAACTGGCCCAGATGTTAAAAATGTTTTCGGGCATCCAGGATACACGGTTACCGGTATAATCAGTTTTTCCTACGATATATTTGGTGTAGTGGTTATTATTGGAGCCAAATCCGGCTACAATATTCAAGCCTTGCACAGGATTTGCGATGAGCTCTACTTCAATGCCTTTGCTACGCTGGTCGCCGTTTTGTTCCTGGGTGCCGTCGGGTAACGTATTAATGATGTCTTTTACTTTGATGTCAAAGTAGCTGACGGTACCTGTCAGACGTCCATCGAATAAATCAGCCTTAACTCCTGCTTCTGCCTGATTGGCTTGGGTAGGATCCCAGGTAGTTATTTCTCCGGTGGCAGAAATACTCGGCGCATTATTGGTAAACCCGTTGGAGTAATTGGCAAAAACGGAAAGCTGATCTTTGATCGGCTGCAGCACTAGCCCGAATTTCGGGGCGACCTGGGTCTGTACATAGTTGTTGGCTTGTGCAACTCCATTGGTAAGACTGCGTTTTACCTCATAGCGGTCGATACGAAGACCTGCAGAGACAAGTATTTGATCGGTAATGTTCAGTACATCGGAAGCATACGCGCTGAAATTGAAATTGACGTCTGACTGTCCTGTAGTTGACGACCGCAGCGCATTGTCGCTTTTCGCTATAGAAGTGCGGCTTACCGCCTGCCAGGGGCTGGTCTGATTTAGTTCTACTACGTCATATGGCATAAATACACTATACTTTGGTGCTGCCTCTGTGCCTATGTTGTAAGTGCCATACTGGTAATAGGTTTTGCGGTACAGGTAATCTCCACCCACAACCAAACGGTTCCGAAGTGTTCCGATCTTGAAATCGCCAATGAAATTCTGCTGGATGTTGTCAGAGGTATTTTCATAGGTATCGAATGGCCGGATACCTCTTGAAACCTGATTGTCGTTGAGGTAGCTCAATACCAAAAAGACTGAACTTTTTTCGCCGGATTCACCATGCTGATAGGAGGTGCGCGAAGTCCATTGGTCTGAAATCCGGTGTTCTATCTCTGCCATGGCGTTCATCATGAACCTTTTTGAGCCAATGTCGTTGCTGGTGAAGGTGCGGTCATGGAAATCGCTGAGTTTGCTCAGGTCAGATACTGTGAGCACATTGGAATTCCGTACATAAGCATTCAGCGTCTTGTTTGGTGCATAATAATCTGCATCGAAACGCACTGTGGTCCTTTCACTGGTTTTAAAAGCCATGCTTACAGCAAAGGCAGAACCCTTATTATATCCTGCGTCCTGGAAACTGTTTTGTGTGAATGAGGCAGCATTGATACGAAGTAGCGCTGTACGATCGGCATTTAAGGGCGTATTGACATCTGCCTGAAGGCGGTTTTGGCCCCAGCTACCTGTGGTATAGCTTACTTCGCCCCGGAAACTTTCGAAAGGCTTTTTGGTAACTGTATTAAATGCACCACCATAAGTAGACATCAGGCCGCCGAAAAGAGTAGCTGAAGGTCCTTTTAGTACTTCGATCCGCTCGACATTTACGATGTCGGTTTGTGTGCGCGGATTGACAGCAAGACCATTCCTGAAGTTGGCATTGGTCACGAAACCGCGCAGGGTAATATCGTTACCACTGTCATTAACACCGTTGTTAACTACTGCTCCCGGAACGCTTATCACAGCTGAGTTCAGATCTGTTGCAATGATTTCCTGCATAAAATCTTTATTGACTACGCTGTAGCTCTGAGCATTTTCCAAATCTCCTAAAGGCATTTTCGCGACAGTTGCTGTTGTTTTCTTTGCATATTTGTTCTTCTGTATGTCAGCAACTACAACCTCACGCAATTGATTGGAAGCTGAGGAAATGGTGATGTCTCCGACATCGCTGACCGAACCTGCTGGTACTGTTACTTTTTGTTCGCTCGTAATAAAACCAGCATAAGTGACTACCAGGGTATAACTGCCTGCTGGTGCATCGAGGCTAAAATCACCGTTCTCGCCCGCCATGGTGCTGAACTTAGTATCTTTTAGTAAGATGGAGGCATAAGGGAGACCCTTATTATCAGTGGTTTTTATCGTACCCGTTACGGTACCTTTACGGGATTGTGCGAGTCCTGCATTCATTCCTGTAACCAAAACTGAAATCAAGATAAAGAATTGGAGGGTAAAGATTTTCATTTGCTTATTTAGACTTATTATAAAATACTGCAAAAGTATTGTTATCTTGGACTGCGGATTAACGGATCCGGGATTATTACTGCCGAATTTGGGATGAAGAGTATTATTGAAAGTGATCATTTTGCAGAACGAATAAAAGTTGTTGCCTATCCTGCGGGATTCCGTACAGAGGAAGGTATCCGGGAAATTGAGGTGGAGTTGAGCTGCAATGATTTCGATGAGTATATTTCTGGAGTATTTATTGATGGCATCCATATCGAGCAGCGGGATGTAACGGTAAGATCGCCCTATGAACTTCGGGTAAGTCATGACTTTCCTTTTTTAAAAATGCAATTTGAGCAGCAAGGGTATTCTTGTTTTCAAAGTACTATCAATTCGGTTATGGACGTGGAGATTAATAATCATTGCCATCAATTGATCTATATCCCGGAAGTAAAAGGACGGTTAAATTATGTGCGGGACCGTGGTACGCTGGAAATTAAGCTCATGCCAGAGTTCCTGAAAAAGATATTTGGCGAGGAATTGCTATCACTGGGAAATTTTGGCAAAGCGGTATTAATGGGTTCGCCAACATTATTAAATTCCAAAAGCCTGCCCATTACTACTCAAATGCAGCAGCTGATACAGGACATCCGCACTTGTTCCTTTACCGGATTGATGAAAAAGGTCTACCTGGAATGTAAGGTCTCAGAGCTATTGTTGTTGCAAGTACAACAGGTTAGTCAGGTCCAGGCTGAAGATTTCAATTTAAAAGGTGCTGATCTTGAAAAACTATATTATGCCAAATCATTGATTGAGCAGGATTTGGGAAATCCAAAGACCATTCTTCAACTTTCACAAATGTCTGGTCTCAATGATTTTAAACTGAAACGTGAATTTAAAAGGGTATTCGGTACGACGGTATTTGGATATCTGACCGACTACCGCTTGAAAAGGGCAAAAAATATGATTTTGGAAGGGGAAAGCATTAACGAGGTTGCTTATAAAATAGGGTATAAACAACCACAGCACTTCGCCTCTGCATTTAGGCGGTTTTTTGGCTATGCACCTTCTGAACTTAAGCGCATGATCCGCTAAGGGTTTTTCTTTGAGAGGGTGATTCCTTTAGCCATTTTGAGTTATACTCTTGAGGCAATTTATCCCACTTATCTTTAAAATCCTGATCATGTGATGACCATAGATCTGCGAGATGCTTTGCTTGTTCTCACACTCTTCCTGCACCTCCCGATAATCGGCAAACTGATTGCCCAGTCCTTTGGGATTTTCGCCATATTCGTTATCTCCAATATCACCATCAGCGAAAAGCAACCAAAATCCATAAAAAGGAATCAATTGCCACCAGCCGCTATTGCCCCGGTCATGGCAGCGTTTTGCATTTTGAGCGATCATAAAATAGATTGCTGGTGAACAGGCCAGGCCCCAAACTCTTGCATTCGCAAAAGCACATCATTGTACAACCTAAGCCATCAGAACCGATAACGATTGAGATTGAGCATTAACCGATCGTGCTGCCCTGGCTCGTCATCCCGACAGGCCGGACCGCGGATGCTTACCTATAGCACCTCTTACAAAGTTTTGTTGGGTTAACTCAAATTTCACTAAAAGATTTCAGGTTTGCAAATGGACTGGGTGAAGTTTCAACTAACACAATTACCCCTCCATGCGTTGGTTAAAGTTTAGATATTTTTTCAGGTAATAAATTATTATAAAATAGACGCAAAACTAAATATATTAGTAATATTGCATCTCAATATATTTTACTAAGTTTATTCCATGAGACCGTCATTAGAATCAAAGCAAAAAACTGGATTAGGATATAATTCGAAGATCTTTAATGATGTTTTTAATTTAAACTTTTTTGCCAGCAATGATCCTTTAGCCGTTATAAGCAGTGGTAAAATAATGGCCAGGGCCTGGTCGAAATCTTTAGCACAAGAGGCTAAACTGGATAATGCTCATAGCTTTATTTATTACCTGATCGATTCGTACTACAAGGCACAAAAAATTGATTTCCTTGTCCCTAAGTTACCATTTGATGTTAACCTGGCAGTACTTGATGCAAGTGTACTAAGTGTAGCGACCACGCTGGGAAAGGCCGCAGCTAAAATGAATCTTATCGAGAGTATTTATGAGATCGGTAATATCTATACTGCAGTTTTACCTCAGGAAAAAAGGTCTGAACAGGGGATTTTTTATACTCCTCCTGCGCTTACCCGACAATTGATCGATATGGCTACTAATGCGGGGATTGACTGGTCTTCGGCAAGAATACTCGATCCTGCTTGTGGTGGGGGTGCATTTTTAGCTCCTGTTGCATTAAAGATTCTATCAAAACTTGGTAATAGCCAGCCAAAAAATACTATTGAGCATATTGAAACGCATTTAAAGGGATACGAATTGGATTCTTTTGGTGCCTGGATGACCCAGACCTTTTTAGAGGCCGCGCTTAAAAATGAAATTACTGCTGCAGGCCGCAGATTGAAGCCTCTGATACTGGTGTGTAACTCTCTTGATTTAGAGATGCTCCCAGAGTCTGAACGTTTTGACCTCGTTATCGGCAATCCACCATACGGTAAAGTAAAGCTGACTCCCGATTTAAGGGAAAAGTACAAACGAAGCTTATTTGGCCATGCAAATTTATATGGCTTGTTTACGGAACTTGCCTTGAATTTGGCTAAGGAGAATGGCATTATTGGTTATTTGACTCCTACAAGCTTCTTATCGGGGGAGTATTTTAAGAATCTTAGGTCTTTGATTAGAGAGGAATCGGCTTTAAAGGAGATCAATTTTGTAAATTTTCGCAAGGGCGTTTTTGAGGATGTGCTTCAGGAGACAATGTTGGCAACTTATCAAAAATGTAGCGCAAAAATCGTTCGGGAAAGTGTTTTGGTTAACCAGTTGGAGACTTTGCCTGATCATGAACTCAATGTTACAACCATTGGGTCGTTCAATTTACCTGAAGGGGCTGAAATGCCATGGGTATTACCAAGAAAGGCTGATTGTTCCCGCTATGTGTATGCTATGCAAAATATGACATCTAATCTTTCCAAATGGGGTTACTCGATAAGTACCGGTCCATTGGTATGGAATCGCCATAAGAAACAACTTTTAGTTAAGAAGGGCAAAAACACGTTCCCTATTATATGGGCAGAGTCAATTAGTCCTGAGGGGAGGTTCTTTTGGAAAGCTGAGAAAAAAAATCATGTGCCTTATTTTAAGTGTCAAGATTCGGATACGCATTTGATAGTTAGCAGGCCTTGTTTACTTTTACAAAGAACCACAGCCAAGGAACAGCACAAGCGATTGATTGCCGGCCTCCTGGATCAACAGTTTATAGATGATCATGACGGCGTCGTAGTTGAGAATCATTTGAATATGATCATTCCTGAGGATAATCCTTTGATTTCTATTGAGGTTCTGTCTGCTTTTCTAAATAGCAGAGCGGTGAATGAGGCTTTTAGAAATATCAGCGGAAGCGTTGCTGTTTCGGCTTATGAACTGGAGTCAATGCCGCTTCCGGATGTTGCTGCTCTTGGCAGGTTAAATATTGTAATTATGCAAGGTGGATCTCAAGATGATATTGAAAATGCTTGCCAGGATATCTATCTTTGAGAATGACTCAGTTAACGCCATATGTCCCCTGGGATCTCATTGCTGAAAGATTGCCTTTGATTTTTCCCGAGGGAACTCCGAACAGGAACTATCTTGTCAGGGAACTTGCTGCCAAATCCATTTTTGCTTTTATTTATGTTAATGCCATAGAAGGGGCGGATAGTTATCTGGGTCCAATTCATATTTACAGAATGACTGACGTTCAATCTGATAAATCTGATCCAGATGACAGGCTTCTTTATGCACGAATGCTTGGAAAGGGGCAAATTGAAGGTAAGCGATGGTATGCCGATAATACAAGAGAACCGATCAGGGATGAAACTATCAGAGAGGGTTTTATAGAAATCGGAATAGTAACTTCTTTGAATCTTCCAACTACTTCCAGCCGTCCGAGATATCAGCTTAAGCAAAATTTCGTGATGCTTTTTGATCCTTCGCTCACAGGCGATGCATTGCTTGCGAAAATTGAAGACTGGCAGAACAATAATTTATCTTCAATTGCGCTGAACCGGCTTAAATTAGTAAAGCACTCAAGAAGTGTGGCTGACCAAAAGACCTTGATCACTTTTCCTAATGGTAATGTCAGGGGATTTACATCAGGGCCAAGCACCGATATTTCTAAAGCGGTAATTGAACGGTTTTCAGGTTTATTTTTGGAAAATCCTGTTGTTTTATGGCTCAGTACCAGCGACGAAAAAATTGCTGACAACGATCTGGCCAAGTCTATTGGCATAAATATTCAGGCTGATAAGAATTTACCGGATATCATCCTTGCTGATCTGGGTACAGCGATTCCTCTACTAGTTTTCATAGAGGTGGTGGCTACCGATGGCCCTGTTAGTGAGCGGAGAAAAAATGCAATTTATGAGCTTACTGATGAGGCTGGATACAGTCGGGAGCATGTTGCTTTCGTTACTGCTTATCTGGATCGGGAGTCGCTGGGTTTTAAAAAGACTATGGATAAACTGGCCTGGGGTTCATTTGCCTGGTTTGTTTCTGAGCCTGACAGGATTATTTCTCTGCTAGAGGGGGCTACAGTATTGACGAAGCTTGTTAGATGATTCCGTTTCTTTCTTCAACAGCAATTGCAGATCAAAGAACTGATAGACATGATTAAGCGCATAATTCTCTTCATGATTGAGTATTAGTTGAGTTAATTTAGCTTACTGGAGTGAACTGTAACTCCTGATAGATTATTCAGGAATGGTAAAGGTGATCGGACTAGATACTTCGCAGTTCGTTGGTTCGGGAAACAAATACCTGCTGCTGGTTGAATGGGACACTCTGGAGGACCGTACTGTTGAATTCAGGACTTCAGATGCCTATCAGCACTGGAAAGCACTTTTGCACCATCATTATGAACCTTTCCAATTGTTGAGCACTTTGTGCCGGTAGGTACCGGAGTTTAGCTAATGGATTTAAAGTTTTGATGAGTTGGGCAGCCTGTGGCAGATCTGGCCTATAAATGTTTTTAAAGAACGACTTGTGTCGGTTAAGGCCATTTCCGAAAGTGGAAGGCACCACACTTTAAGCTTTAAAAAGTACTTAAGTGAAATAAACTAATACAAGTATGGTCGGCTGGCTGTTTACTAACTCTGGTGACCTCGATAATTAAGTATGCACCTGGAGCTTATGGATTTGTATAAAACCGTGCATCCTGGTTATAATTTAAAACCAAATATCATGGCTGAACTAAGCATTTCCCGAAACAGAAGAGCAGTGCCGAAAGTCGATCTCACTGCGATGGTTGATCTGGCATTTTTGCTGATCACTTTTTTTATGCTCACTACATCACTTTCTAAACCCGTCGCTATGGATGTTGCTAAACCGGATGAAACGGTCAATGATATACGACAACCGGTACCCGCATCAAGAACAATGACCATCTTATTAGGAGCGCATGATAAAGTCGCCTGGTACATGGACGAACCTGGCAAGAATGTTCCGACAATTGAAAGCTACGGACAGATTAGAAAGTCCATTCTTTTCAACAAAGGCATGGTTGCTAAAGCTAATCATAGCGACAAGAAAAAGCCTTTGTTTGTCATCATAAAGCCCACCAGTGGATCGAGCTATAAGAACTTTGTAGACATCATGGATGAACTCCAATTGTCAGATCTTAAAGCTGCCCCTGCTATTGATGATGACCACATTCTTAAAGAAGAGGTGGTGTTTATGAAACAGAATGGAATTTGATAGTTCACTATGATATACCCATCAGTCTTTCTATTAAAAAGACTTCAAACAGGCTTATGTAATTGATATGAAACAGGTATTTAAATTTGTGGCCATAATGACTTTTTTTTATACTTCTATTGCGCATGGACAGGATAATAAAAGAAGGGAATGGCAGGATCTCGTCAATTTGTTCATAGCGAATTCCGACATGAAGTTTGTCAAAGATCCTAAGTTTGAGTTCCATATCCTTGCTGCCAAGATTCAGGTAACTAAGACTGCAAAGAACAAATTACAGAACGAGATTACTTTTAACGATTCGATTGGTTATGCGATATTTCCAAGGATTGATTCTGTTATAGCAAACAGAGATTTGAGTGTCTTTCTAAACGGCAATCATTCGGGCACTATAATACTTCCTATAGAGGTTGACTACCGGGATTTTAATATCGATCCCAAGGAATTCAAAGTTTCTTGGCTGGACTTATTTACTAAACTGAATTCTGCGTTTTTCTATAAAAAGGATGACGTATCTTTTTATGACTATATTTTCTTGCCACCACTTATCGTAAACATGTCAAGGGGGTATTAGGTCACCTCTACAAAGAGGAACAGATTCCTTACGATTCAAATTTAACATGCCAATAGGACTGATATACTATACAATGTGACACCCTATTTATTTCATTGATTGTCAATTATTTGAGAATAATAAATATTATTTGGATATAGGGTTTTGTTCGCTTAATCTGTATAAGTTTGCCGACAGCTGACTTATTCTGTTTTATGCCCCAACCCACTCGTTTCATCGATCCGCTCAATGATGTCGCCTTCAAAAAGATTTTTGGCAGCGAGCCAAACAAAGACCTTCTCATTAACTTTCTCAATGAGGTGTTCAGGGGAAGAAAACAGATCGCTGACCTGGTCTATAATAAAAATGAGCACCATGGCAACGGCAGAGATGACGGCTCGGTTTCCTTTGACCTGCTCTGTACCGGCATTTACGGTGAGCAGTTCATCATCGAGGTCCAGCGGGAGAAACACCGGAATTTTATACAGAGAAGCCTGGTGTATACTTCCAGGCTCATCAGCGAGCAGGCGCCAAAGGGCAAAGTGAAACAATGGAATTATGACCTGAAGGAGGTTTACCTGGTCGCCATCCTGGAAAAGTTCAGCATTCCGGGGATCAATGATGGTTTCTTGCATGACATTTGCCTGTGTAACAGGGAGACCGGTGAAATATTTTATGATCAGCTGGGATATACTTACATTCAATTGCTTAATTTTGTAAAGCAGGAGGATGAACTGGAGAATGATCTTGACAAATGGCTGTATGTGCTCAAGCACATCAGTAAAATGGACAGGATCCCGGTTTACCTGAGGAAGCCTATATTTGAGAAACTTTTTAACATTGCTGAATACAGCAACCTGACAAAGGAGGAGAAAATGTCTTACGATTTAAGTTTAATGCGTCAATGGGACCAGTACTCTGCACTGGAGACCGCCAGGGAAGAGGGGTTGGAGAAGGGGTTGCAGCAAGGTTTGGATAAAGGCCGAGAAAGGGGTATCCGTGAAACTGCTGCTAATTTTAAGAAATTAGGAGTTTCAGCGGAAGACATCGCAAAAGCCACAGGCCTCCCTATAGAGGAGATCAATAAACTTTAACGCTCTAACTGTTTGCGGGCGAAATCTGAATGATAGATGAAATTCTTATTAACATTTCTAACGTGCATGATAACTATTGCCTCAGCTTTTGGACAAACTGAGGACAACAAGATCCCGGACAAAGAAATGTTTACGAGGATTCTTCAAAGGTCAAAAATTCAGTATGATCCACCAAAGGAATATGAGCAGTTATATATCGGACAAAACGCTCAAATCGAGATGATTTTACTGACGGCATCCTGGCATCAATTAAAAGCATCCAAAGACAGCCTATTCGTATATTTTACTGCTCTCGAAATTGATACTACTAAAGCTTCTGCTGAAAAACTAAAAAAATTTGGCCTATATTCTGATCCCAATAAAAATTATCTGAAAACCAATAGCGATACACTGAGTTATCCCGTAAAATATGATCCCAGAGATTTTACTTTAAAAAAGTATAGCGCAGACCGTTCAGGGACTTTTGACCTATCTTTACCAAAACGATATAAAAACGAATATACTTTTTGTAAAGTACTGTTCATTCACAAGGATGATAGAGCTGATATTAAATTATTTTTCTTCTACAATTCCATTGATCCGGATAAGCTTGAAAAACATATAAAAAGAATTGCAGATCACATAAAATTTAAAGGATAGATTGGTTACAATTTGTGAAGAAAACTTTCTGCCATTTTTATATACTCCCCTACCGTTTCATGCGCTATATAATGCTTCAAAGCTACGGTCTTCTCTTCATCAGATAGATCTTTAAGATTCAACATCACCTCCGAAAATCGGCGGTTAGCGCTGTGCCATTCTTTTTTTATGGAGACAATTTCATTTGAAAATACTCCAGGCAATTCCCCGGAAATATCAATTCCTAATCTCTCAGCGATCTGTCCGGGTTTATCTCTGAATTGCTGCAGCCTTACATCTGGATTGGAAAGATTGGTTACAGCCCAGAATAATATATCCAGCTGATGCTGCGCATAAGATTCGTTTGCCATTACGTTTTCAACAATGACAAATGCTTCATCCTCCCGTCCCAGGTTTTTCAACTGTTCTGCCATTCGCTGAGCGACCAAAGATTTAATTTGATAATTTCCGAATTCATATAGGTCTGAAAATGCCTTCAAAGCCCCTTGATGATCTTTTCTATTTGCTAAAGCATCGGCAGTGAGGTATGCAATTTCGTCTTTATATTCCTCATACTTTTCGTCCAAGCGAAATTCATCATTAAATGCTTTAAGGTTTTGAAATTGCGGGTCAGGCATCGAATAATGATTGATGTTAAGTTCTCTAAACTTTAAATCTATCGGTTGATCAAAGTCATTCATATTGATATGCTTGGCGTTGTCCTTTATCCCATTCATGCTGTACTTTGCAATATATTAAACAAGATCCACATCCATAAAAGTAGATTTCCATTTCAATGGCCAAATTCATAAATTTATTTGGCTGTCCATGTTGAGGAATAATATTGAGGGGTGAGAGCAGGTGCCTTTTAAGTATATCCCATGAAACATTTTGCATTAATAATTCTCCTTTTTTTATATCAAAATTGCTCAGGACAGAATGTCGTGTTAATAGAAGGGTATGCACCAAAAATAAAAAGTCATACATCAATCCAGCTTATAGAGACAAATGCATTTGATCCGGCCAAGGTCAAAACGTATAATATCAATATAGAGAACGGCAAATTTTCTGCGCATATTCCAACCGGCAAAGGGGATCAGTTTGTACTTAAAATGGCGGATGAAAGCCATACGCTATATCTCGAACTTGGTAGGTTGGAGATTTATTTACCGGATAGCACATTGAAGAAATTAGTTTTAAAAAATAACCGCTCAGCTGATGAGAATGAACAATATGCCGTGGCGCTGCGCAATCAGCCTATTTACAAAAAACTCTACGGGGCGCAGGTAAAATGGTTTGCGGCAAACAGCCAAGCTGAAAGCGATGCTGGAAAAAAAATATATGACTCAGTCAAAACCATATACGATCAGCAGGTTATGGAATTTAATTTCAAATGGATAAAAGCCCATCCCCTTTCTTACATTAACTCTGCCCGGCTTTTTTATATGATGAATTCTTTGACTGAAGAACAGACCAAAACAATATTTGAGCAACTGAATGCAGATGCGAAAGGGAATAATATCGGCCGGTATTTAAGATATAGGATTGATAGTTTGTTCATAGGTCAGACCGCCCCCGATTTTAAACAGGCAGATACTGCAGGCAATATGGTGGATCTATACAGCTTTAGAGGTAAATATGTGCTGATAGATTTTTGGGCATCATGGTGTTTACCTTGTCGGGCGGATAATCCGAATTTGGTTAAAGCTATGCAAAAGTTAGGAAATGGGAATTTTACCATTTTAAGTGTATCACTTGATTCAAAGCGAAATTCCTGGCTGGAGGCGATTAAAAAAGATCAACTTAACTGGACGCATGTTTCCGATTTAAAAGAATGGAAAAATGCCGTATCCGTTAAGTATGGCATTCATTCTATACCGGACAATTTCTTACTGGATCCTGAAGGAAAAATTATTGGCAGAAGAATATCAGGAACAGATCTGCCTGACATATTGCAGCAAGTGAGGGGAGAGAAAAGATTGTAACTGAGCAAAATATTATCAGCATTGTCATTAGCCTGACTATCCTTGTCATAGTAGTTGCATATTGGTATGCTCTTTTTGGTTAATCGCAATCAGCGTATTTCGGCTGTCCACCAAGTAGTTTTCAAAAGTAAATTCAATCGTAAAGACCTTGCAGACATCCCAAAGTGGCCCGGAGTTCATGCGGCTCCACTGCGCTTCAGCTACGCATCCACTTCTATTTATCCGTACCTCCAGCCGAACAAAAGTAGTACCTGAGACGAAGTGGAAGCGGCGCTGATACGGTGTGGGGCGGGGCCAATCCGGGACCAGGTCCAGGCCAGGCCGGGATTTAAAAATGAGGTATTATATGACGAACCGCCTTAAAAGCATCAAAAAGGCCTATATGGCCAAAAGTGATAAACACCTTTTTACCGAAAGTGATAAAGTCTTTTAAGAAAATCTTGCTCAATTTTATATCACGGCAGCGGCAATGCTGACGGTGCCTAAACAAAATTGAATGATGAAAAAACTGACTATTCAAAAAACACAAGCGCTCAGTACATGCTTTGCAATTGCATTTATCCTGTTCTGGCTTTTTGCTGCCGGAACACAGCTGTATGATTTCAATAAATTTAAAGGGGAGATCTATAACCAGGTATTTTCAAACGGTACCAGCGATCTGCTGATCTATCTGCTACCGGCAGTAGAGATAACAGCAGCTGCTTTACTGGTCTTTTCGGTAACCAGGCTGACCGGCATGGCACTCAGCTTTTTACTGATGCTGGGTTTTAGTGCGTACATCAGCCTGGCTTTGCTGAATGTTTATGACCGTATGCCCTGCAACTGTGCCGGACTATTGGGCCAGAACAGCAGGTCTCGGGTTATATCTTTCTTCAGATAGCCAAAGCTTTAAATGTAACTGTGATGGAGCTGTTGGATTTTAGTAAGTTGAAATGAACTTTTTCTGCTAATTCGTCAAGATCTGCGTTATTCTTTTTCCTGATCATCATTGCCTTATATTAAAATAGAAATCAAGAACCCGTCGAATCACTATCCTAATCCAGGGAACTAATTTTCGCTTCGCAGATCGTTTTTACAATGGTTTGCATTTGAGTAACTTTTGCGATCAGTTCACTCAATTCCTGCGCTGTAATCACATAGTTCTTTTTATACCGGGCGTCAATGTATCCGCGCTTTAGCAGGTCGAAAAGACGTTTTTCGTGTTCGTCATCTTCCGGTACAAGAAACAACAGGTGCAGTTCTTCGGAGATGTGCTTGGCATAAGTTCTCAGGTTTTCGAGGTTGTGCGTTTTTGGTTTATATCCGGTGTTTACGAGCAGGGCGGCACAGTAGAAGGATTCTGTGGCTTGGTGGAGTGAAAAAGTGCCCACTTTTAGCTGTTGCTGTGAAAGGTGAAACTTCGCTCCGTCTAAGAACCCTATACCTTGTGGATACCAGATATCAAAATATTCTTGCGCTCTTTCCTTTTCTTCTTGACATGTTAGTTCTGCTGGTTCTACAACATCAAAGTTGCCGGTATCGTAAAGAAGTATGCCTTCAGCGATGATGTCAGTAAATAAATACTGGCCAATTCTCAAGCCTTCGTTCACATAGTCGATATCGTGTATGATGGGCATCACGTCATTGTGATAACGCCTGCAACGGTTTTGTATTGTACTGATGATTTGGGATTCTTTGTGATCTTCCTTTTTGATCACCACCAGAAAATCATAGTCGCTGATGTAGGTGTAATGGATACCGTCTTCCATAAAAGCATCTTCGACCCAGGTGCCTCTGGCATGGCTTCCAAACAGAATGATCTTCTCTGGCCTGGCTTCTTCCCTTATAATTTCTATGATGTGTAGAATTTCGTTTTGTTTGCCTTCGGGTAAATGGGACAGCGATGTTTTCATACATGGCTAAGTTAAGTAATATGAAGGGAAGATATATAAAAAGCAAGACTGCTGAAGCGCGTGCTATTTGAAATATTTCATAGTTCCGATTCCTCATTTATAAAGCCGTAGCGTTCTGCCTCTTTGGTTTGTGTGCCATATTTCATCATTGCTTTGTATTTATGAATTTGGCATTGCTATTTTTTCTCTTTTTCATCTCGTATGATAATTTAACTCTCCATCATATCTATTATATTCGAGACTGATAATTTCAATTCAAAAATGAGAAAGCTTTTTATGATAATTACCATGTTCCTGATCTTCTGTGGATGCAAGAAGAAAGATAAAGAAGAAACTCCATATCCGATCAATGAAATGGCTGGATTTGAAATAGTTTGCACCGGCTGCTCAATCTATTACACGACACCAGATGGACATGAAATTACAGTTGAAAATGTCCGTTTGGCATTTACACAAAAATATGAACCTCAACAATATTTCTACGTGTACGTTTCCAGAGCTTCTTCTTATTCCTTTAAGCTTATCCTAAATGAAAGGGCTGTATTTCACAGTGAATACACATCAGCTAATCCTTTTAGATATGATGGTAAAAGAAAAATATTTTCAGACAGTTTTGAAATAGTTTCCTATGGCAACTCACCTTTTTGTTCGCATAACGGGCGGGCTTTGGCCAGCAGTGGTGAGAAATGCTTTTATTATAAAGAGGATCGCCAAACAAAGGTGTTCGTCGACAAAAGCGAATGTGAATGTAATATGGCAAATTGATCAGGAATAAGCTAACATTTGAGACACATGATGGCAACTGCGATTAAATATAATTCATTAGTTTTCGGAGAACTGCCTTTCATATTAAGCTGTGAGGATCATAAAATATTTCAAAGACTTTATGAAGTACTCCATAATTCTCAAGTCGTTATCGGTGTAAACTCAATAGCCAATCATGCCGAAAGATTTTAGCAGGTCAGTTGATTTTTGCCCTATATGCAATTATATAGATTGTCTCTTGCGTAACGGCCATTCTTGTAGAAAAAATATATCGAATTTTATATTGATCAACGCCGGCACTCTTGTCTCAGCGACCAATCCCAAATATGTTTTTCAACAATTATCAGAATGTATCCTGATATAACTTAATTTTAACCAAAGGTTTTCTCCAAAAAGGGGTATACTATACAGATTATCATCAAAGTATGAAAAAATTTACGCTTTTTATTGTCGTAATTCTGATCGGATTGCATACGAATGGTCAAGATCTAAAACAGTTAATGAAAACGGGAGACTCGTTGATAAATCAGAAGATTTATGATAAAGCGGCTACTGTATATAAAAATCTTGTTAGTAATATTCTCAATGGTAAAATTAAAGTAAACGACGATCAGTGGCGAATAATTCTATTTAATGCCGGTATGTCGGGACATAAATCTGGAGAGTTGGAGACGATAGTTAAATATAATAACATGTATTATGGGAGTAAGGGAGAAAAATTATCAGAGAAAGTGGATTTTTTAAATGCATTCGGAGCGAAATTTATTTATTCTTATTGCTCTTATGTAAGAGGAGGTACCAAAAGTATAGTTATTGATGGTTGTTCAATCAACGAAAAAAAATATGTAGTATGGTACGGATCAGATAACTGGTATGTTCAGGCATTTGACGAGTGTGAGACTTATAAACCGATTGCATTCCAGAACAGTAGATTATATGAATTATTTTCATCATCCCTAAACCAGCTTTTGAAAGAGAATATTACTGATTTGAAAATGTATAATAGCCATAGCTTGAGATATGAATTTGAATTTTATTCAAAAAGTGACAAAGTGATAAAAGATTTTGATGACGCAGATATAACTGCTTTCAAACCAGGAAGCAGAGAATTGACCACATTGAAGGAAAGAAATGTTTTTGATGCGTATGAAAGAAACCTAAAGTCAAAAATGACCCTTTTGCAAAAGCTTAGCCAGTCCCTTATTGTAAAATATAAGGATACGCTTAGTTCAATCCCGGAAAGGCAGAAAATTGGACAGCTTTAATTCGTTTTATCAAAACACTATTGCAAGGTTAAGTTTCTCAGTTGGCCGCAAAAACGCTAACTACTAATTCGCGGCACTCTCATCGTTTACGATATGGGAAGCCTTTCATTATAATAGCTAATCCGCATTAGGTGTAACAGAATAAGGGTAAATTTGCAATTCATTTGTAATATAATAAACCCTGTTTGGATACTATTCTGTCATAGAATAAAGGCAGAAAAAAAATTTACTGGCAGGCTATAAATTTCACCGACCCATCCGCCATCAGGCTGCGTGTTTTTGCTCGTGGCCACGAGCAAAAACACGCCGTGTAACAAGCATCCCTATGAGCGAGATGATAGATAACGTCCGGACCCCGGCCTCTTTATGCGACCAGTTCCGCTACGTCCCCCACCAGCATACCGATTCTATCAGCGACGGCCATTTTCAAAGCCGGGGGTGACACGGGATAAATTAGTGCTGAGGATAAGCTCTTCACAGCTGCCCATATTGCGATCATTAAGCCGCCGAGATCGAACCAGTGTTTTCTTATTTAGCGCAAAAATTAAATAAAGTGATTGAACAGTTGCCTGCTGGCTTAGGTTAAACAATGTTAAATTCCACGCGGGGATTGCCCAACAATTTATATTTGAAAGCAGCCCTCAAAATATATGATAACAAATCCTGCCAGGTATTTATTAATCGGTATATCCTTTTTACTCATTAACTGCTATGCACACGCACAAATTCAAGCAAACAGTTCCTCCATCACCGGCAAAGTAATCGACGAGAATAAAGATCCCTTATCGTATGTTTCAGTCAATTTGCATAAGGCTATTGATTCTTCTTTGGTTGAATCCGCTCAGACAAATGAAGAAGGTGTTTTTTATTCCCTAACATACCTGTCGGAACATACTATATTGTAATCGATTTGATAGGTTATCAGAAAAGTACTATTAACCCTTTTATAATAGAGTCATCTCATCACAATTTACATCTCGGTGTAATTATTCTACAGACGATGGCACAACAGTTAAATATGGTTAATATCAGTGCTAAAAAGCCTCTCATAGAAAGAAAGCATGATAAAGTGATCATTAATGTTTCGGCAAGCCCGTTAGCAGCAGGGAGTACGGCAATGGAAATTCTATCCAGGATTCCTGGCGTTACCTTAGATAATGAAGGTAATGCAAGTTTAAGAGGTAAACCCAGTGTCAGCATCATGATTGACGGTAAGTTGACTTATTTGTCATCAGCACAACTGGCAAATCTTCTCCGTGCTACGGCAGGAAATACAATCCAGGCGATAGAAATAATTTCTAATCCATCAGCTAAATACGATGCCAGGGGTACAGGAGGTATTATTAACATTAAATTAAAGAAAAATACAAGTTTTGGAACTAACGGAACGATCACATTAGGTGCTGGCTCAGGGAAACATCATAAATCTGATGCAGGAATATCTCTTAATCACAGAAGTGGAGCCTTCAACATCTTTAGTAATTATAATTACGCAAACAATAAACAATATGAGAACCTGTTTCTCACTCGAAGTACTGAGGCTAACGAGGAAATAACGTTTTTTGATCAAAAAGCGAGAGACGTATCGTCACGAAAGAATACTAATTACAAAGCGGGCATTGACTATTTTATCAACGAGAACAATACGATTGGTTTTATGATGAATGGTTACGTGAATAACTATAATGGAACTAATAAGATCAACACAGCCATCGGCAACCAGCCTGAAAAAATCGATTCTACTGTACTTGGCCGGAACTCATTTATAAGTCAGTATAAAAGCCAGACCTATAATCTAAATTATAAATCTGATTTGGACACTTCAGGCCAAGGTTTAAATATTGATATAGACTTTTCAAAAGTTCAGAATATGGAAAATGCATACTACAACAATGACTTTTACAATGTTGGAGGACTTTCGTACAAATTACCTTTTCTATTTCGGAACCTAACTCCATCAAAAATTAAGATAGTATCAGGAAAGCTAGATTATGTTCTTCCTTTATCCAGCAAAATTAAAATTGAAACAGGGATCAAAAGCAGTTATGTGAATACTGACAACGATTTTCGATCAGAACAATGGCTGGATAAGTCATGGATAAACAACAAAAGCCAGAGTAATATATTTTTGTATAACGAAAACATTAGTGCGGTTTATGTCAATCTACATAAAGACATTAAATTAACCGCTCTTCAGATAGGGCTGCGTACAGAACTTACACATACAGAAGGTAAATCTATAACTCTTCAAGATAAGGTGGTACATAACTACATAGATTTTTTTCCTAGTTTATCGGTCAATCAGACACTATCTAAAGACAATACAATAGGTATTTCTTACAGTCGGAGAGTTGATAGGCCAGATTATCAGTCACTCAATCCCTTTATCTACTATGCAGATTTATACACGCTTTCTCAGGGAAATCCTGCACTTAGCCCACAATATGCCAATTCATTTGAGATTAACTACGGTCATAGAAAACTGAACATCTCATTTGGGTACATATGGACCAAAGATGTAATAACAACAACGTTATTAACAGACACGATTAAAAAGACCATTTTATTATATGAGCAAAATTTAGCTTATAGACGTACATTTAGTGCAACTATTGGCAGATCCGTTAACCTAACTAATTGGTGGAGTACAAATAATGACATTACACTTTATAACAGCCGTTTTTCCAGCCCTGAACTAATGGATATGCCATTTAAGAACGAAAAAACAACTCTTGAACTTAGTACCATTCACACATTTCAATTCAGCTCAAATGTGAACGCAGAATTGTCTGCACAGTATACTTCAAGCCAAGCCTACGGAACATACGTAGCGAAGCCGATTTACGGTATAGACTTAGGGGTCAATAAATCGTTTGCAAATGAAAGAGCAAATATCAAACTTGGCATAAGTGATCTTTTTGATCAAAGACAAATTAAGATCAGGAGCGCAATTCCTGCCCAGGATTATCAGCTTAACCAGAAGCAGGAAAGCAGAATTTTCAGGTTAACATTTACATACAATTTTGGCAGCAATACCATCAAGGCAATTAGGGACAGATCAAATAGCTCTGCTTCCGAACAAAGCAGAGTGAAATCTGGAAAATAAAGTTAAATAATATACAGTCACTTCTGCCCAAAACATTTTTGATAACTTAATCATTCAGGAAAGTGGTCTATATAAATACTCCTGAGGTGTCGTAAATCAGTGAGAACGTAGCTGCCCGGCATTTCCTGCGGCAGTATGAATATGATGACGATCAATAAGGAAAAACAGTACCGGCATTTGTGGAAAAAAAGGATGCGTCCTTAAATTTAACCCATCCTAAAGTTTGTTCAATGGCTTTAACAGCTTTCTTTCTGTCATCCTGATAGTAATACTTCAGGATCACTGAGCCGATATTTTTTTTATGGAACACCACAGCAATGCAGTCGCTGTATTTATCCCTATATAAGTCGTTTCGCTGATGTTCAAAATCGAATATATAGCCGTCGTCTGCTCCAAGGATAGAAAGTTTTTCCCGGGGCAACTGATTAACTTCGCTCTTTGCCAGAGTTAGGTATTGCTTGAAATTCAAATTGGCTTTGTCCCAGAGCTCTGGTGGTCCTGGATCATATTGCTCTTTGTTAAAATAAGGCCACTCTGCGTTTACAGGAAACTGAACGCTGATAATCACGTCCTTAACTACAAATGCACTTTTTTCCCTATTGAAATAATAAAGGCCTTGGTAAACGCTGCCGCGGTTCCATGGGGCTAAGGTATCGGCGACTAAACGATCGTTTAGCTGTGCGTAATGTTTCTCAAAACTGACTTTATTACTGCTCAGCTGAGGTTTATTAACCGAATAGGTTAACATATACCTTGTCTTTTCAATGATCTTGTCCTGATTTGATCTGACGGAATCTTTGAACAGGTAAATTAGTGCAAAGTATCCCTGATACGCTTTGGAAATGTAAATGCTCCTGTTTCCAACATAGCCCGCTACATTCCCCGGAACATTGCAGTTCCTGATAAGTTCTACCGCACCATCAGCATTAAAAGCACCGAGTTCTTTGGAATTGTAAATACGTAGCGGATATTTTGAGGTATCAGATTTTCCCAAAGCATCGTTGTAAAAAACTTTACTATCATCATGATAATAAGAGGTGAGAATGCCCTCTATGTTCTGATATCCGTAGTTCTGTATCAGAATTACCACAGACTTGTCTTTATTATGCAAAAAAACTCCCCTCCTACTTCGTTTGGCCGGCCGCTACGTGAGAAGCACCTAAAATGAAAGTCATCTGATCCGCCTTCAGGTATTATCAATTGGTAACCTTCTGGCTTTTTAAAAGTCAAGCCTTCTTCATGGAGAAATTCATCAAAATAAGATTGTGCAAATAGCACTTCCTGAAAGCCAAGAAGTACTGCACATAATAAAATGGTTTTGAGAAATGACATTAATTTGGGTAATAAATGAACATTCCGCCAATTTCACGGAAATACGCCAAATCAGGGTTTTGTTTGGTTGATTTAAATTTTACTAAAATATCTCAATTTTGCAAATGATTAGGATTAAAATTTTAACTACAAGTAGAGATTTCGTTATAAATGAGGATATTGCTGCCTCTGTGAGGGCTAAACGTAGGGAATGTTAGGAAGTTGGCAGTCTGATTAAGCTTTTGTATTTTTAAATACATGTATTGGAAGCGGTGATCGTACTTGTAAAACCTTCGAGCGCCGATATATTTGAAGAACACTGCACCTGCTTGAGAATATCACGCAAGAGCAACTGGCCAAGAGGCTAAAACGTCTTGAAGGAATACTGCGTTTTAAAAAGGTATTGAAGTAAGGTATGAGTGATCAAAAGGATAACAATATGAATAAAAAATTAATCAATAAATACCGGATATCTGCCTTTTTGTTTGCTTATTTTTCGATCATATCAATCGGGTCATTGGCACAATCTCATTTAAATCCATGTTTTACAAATGGTGAATATACCGGTTATTTGCTAGCAAAGAGAGATATACGGCCAGCTTCATCAAAAAACTACAGAGAGTTACCAACGCTTAAGGGAACAGTAAAGGTCTCCGTAGATGAAGGAGTAAGAATCATTTATAATAATCGAAATCAAGCTCCCTTTGTAAATATAAAGATAGAGAGGTCAATTGCCGGCAATTCTAATAAAGATAAAGAAAACCTCTTGGCGCACCTGAAATACCTAATAGGGAAATCCAGTGGCCTGAAAGAAAAGAGCCTTGCATCATCAACTATTGGTGGTTATACGTTATATCATTACTCCTCTAATGACTTTAATAAAAGCTACATTCTGACGTCCTATGTTTTCTTCCCCGAAGAAGGCATCACAGTGTATGTTGATTTTCACAATTTGCCTCCGAAATACAGAACTTTCAAGGATCAAGCAGCTTATCAGGACCAACGGGATCGATTCATTAAAGAATATATCTCGCATATTCGATCATGTTTATCTACAAAATGAGGTATAATAATAGTCTACCACACGAAGCTTTATACCCCTCAGGCTATACTAACAGGACTGTGTATATTACCCGTTTCAGAGTGAACCAATGAAACTCTTAATGGCTGCCATATATGAATCCGGTTCACTTTTCATGGCCGTAAAGCACTCTAAATGATTGCAGTCCCAACTAATAAGCATAACGTTATTGTTCAGCATCAGCATTTTTTTATAGTCACTTGTTTTTGTTACCATATCTTTTAATCCTGAGAATATAAGCACAGGTTTATGGATTATACCAATATTAGATTTCGCGTACTTCGGGGATCCCTCAGGCAATAAAATATCCTTATCTTTTATGGCTTTAATTCTCTCCAAAACTAGTTGTGGGTTTATTACGAATGAATCCAAGATCAAGCCTTTAATAATTTTATCTGAGTCCAGATTCATACGTGAAACTATGGTTCCCATAGACATGCCGTAGAGGATCACCGAGGATGGATTAAATTCCTTTTTCACAAACTTAATGGTCTCCTGTAAGTCAGTTGAAAATTCATCATAATAAAGCATTTTTTGATTAATAGCGAAATCTGAACTTTCTCCAAAACCTCTATAGTCATAAAGAACAACATTATATCCCGTCTCATAAAATGCTTTTGCTTGTCCCAGAGCGTTCGCCATGTTGCCTGCATCAGTGCCAGAGATTATAATAAATGTACTTTTAGAGTCATCGTGCTGTAGAATCCAGGAGTTTAACGTTACAGAATTACTGACATTTATCTTGAAAACCTTGTAGCCAACACCAATAGCATCTGGTGTTGCATCGTAGGTTCTTTTTGGATTAATTGCGCTTGCTGTGCCAACTGTAAAGCCCAGGCCACAAACAATCAAAAACAATCTAAGAAATTGAGACTGAAGTCCAGGTTCATTTTTCATAATATAAATACTCCCTTTTGCAGGGCTAAATTTCAAAACAATTTAGAAATTTTAGTTAGGAAATCATCAAAAAGAGATGGCTTTAAGCCTTTAAAATCGATTATTAGGGTGGATACTGAAGGGAACACAAATGGAACCGTGTACCTCAGATGAGAAATCTCAATTAGCTGTCCGAATAAAAAGGGCTGTTCAATCTTTTAGGGCAGCACCTGTTTGGTTTTATTTATTGTTCTGTTATAGATGATCATTGTAATGATCCACACAATCGTAAAAGGCGTTAACAACACCGCAAAAAACCACATATTGGCCAAAAAGAAAAGCAAATATAAAAAGGGTGCCCAAAAGAGCAGCGTTCTAAAATATGGCTGATTTACGGTAAATGGAAGAACCAGAATAGCCAAATGTGACAATAATACACCGATCCATGCAGCAATATTAAATACGTTTTTATGGATCATCATTTTAGGATAGTCAATCAATTCATATTAATAAATTAACGCCCATCTCGCATTGATCAATATTCCGCAAAAAAAGCTGAGTACAATCATCAGTACTAGTAAGATTCTAATTTTTATCACAAACCTGACCATAGTTGCTTTGAACGGTTTTTTGAACGGAGAATTGGAGTCCAACGAATTTTTACCGCGGACATTCCAGAAAAACTTAGTCTTTCTTCAGGCATTATCTTAAACGATTGCTTTATATAAAAAATTAAAGGAGAATAGTATAATTGGCCGTTTTTTCTTAATTCACCTTCATAATCTATAACCCAACCATTTAAAGTAACTTCTTCAGATTTTGCATTGTTAAGTAACCAGCGACCCAATCCTTTGCCATGTACGCTCCCGTTTAAAATGATAATGAACCAACGGTCACGCCCTCTCTGGAATGTACTGCACCAACCCAAAAGATCTTTATTGTCATAAAGTAAATAATGTCTGGGTTTTTTAAGACTTTTCAGATAATGGTCAAAAGAGTCGAAGTTTGTGTAGCTGATTTTTTCAGGATACTGATTGTTCCAGAGATTCATTATTGCTCGTTTTTCCCAAACCATTAACGTCTTTCGTCTGGTCAAACTACCTGTCATCGCGAAAGGTTTTTAGTCACATCTTCAGCTGCATTGGTTGATTTGAAGAAAATCATACCGTCATAGCATTGATTAACCGGGACTTTGTAATAGTCTTTTTTTTGATTTGGCTGATATGTGCTGCCGATTACCCGGGTATACTGATGGTCATCAAGGCAATTTTTTAAGCCTTTGTCCTTACGGACTGCCGCCACATTGAAATAAAACATGGGGTATTTGCAATGTGTCAGAACGTATTCTATAGCGTTCGGCATTGCTGATGGCGGATAGTCAAATGCTACATATCTTTTTAAACCGTTGAAATCATAAATTCTAACAGACCCTTGATCAAAAGCTGCTCCTATAGCGAAGTACTTATCGCCTAATTGATCTTTCAGATGCATTCCCATTCGTTTAGTTCCATCCAATACCGCATGCGCAATATGCCCGTTATGCGCCCAGACAACCAACTTCCCGCCAGTGTTGTTTACCTGTTTATATAAGGACAATATATTTTCTGCCATATATTGGTCTCTTTTTGAGCGATAGACATCCATATAGTTTTTGAAGGTACCAAATGTACCTTGTAAATCAATAGTTTGCTCAAGCAACTGGCTCAGGAATTGTGGTTTGCAGGATGTTTCTGGACAATCTTCTGATGCCAATGCATGAATACTTTTCGCCATTTGCTGATAGGCCGACTTTTGCTGGGTTGAGATCTTAGGGCGATTGTTATTTTTAACAAGATTGTAAAAGTCTTTCAGCTGATTGTATAGCTTGGCATCTTTGATTTGCAGACTGTTAAATTCCTTCAGAAGTCTTTCGGCAATGACTGAGGGTATCTGCATATCAAATCCTAAAACCTGCACGCGGTCTTCGATCTGTCTGGTCAGGTTATAATCTTTTATCCAACAGAGCATATCGAATATCTCTTGTGTCTTATAAATTCCAGCCCATCCTGTCATATGGATGAATTTATATAAGGTATCTTTTTGATCACTCAGGAGATAATCATTAAGCACGATGGAATAGCAGTACTCGGTTTCCATTGTTACTATTTTCACCTTGTCTTCCAAAATGAGTCTTTTAATTACTTCACTTCTGAATTGATTGAATTCTTTTGTCCCATGCGTAGACTCTCCTAAAGCGATTACTGTCTTCCCATCAAATTCCTTTGCCGGTATGTTCTGGCTCCAGGCATCATCGTTCAGGTTACTGATTCCAACCGGGCTTAAATAGCGATTAAGTGCTTCAGCGCATGGCATCACTTTTTGTTCCTGTCCTTTGCAAGTGTAACACAGGCTGAACGATATAGCAACCGTGAACAGGGAATGTAATATTTTGTGCAAGATATTCATCGGGGTCCAATTAACAGCACAAAAAAGACCAGTTATAACTGGTCTTTTTTGTGCTGTTGTATGTTGCTTAAACTATTCTACTTTATAGCGGAGGATCTTCCTTCCCAGCAATCCTTCAGGGCTCATGCCTTCGATCAGGATGCGATAGGTGCCCTTGCTGTCTGCATTGAAGAAATCAAATTTGGCTTTACCGTTGCTGGTCACTATACGCGGGTTCCAGTAAATGGTGCTCCTCAGGTCTGCTACCTTCGGATCATTACCGTCATTTTTATATTTCGGAGAATAAAATTCTTTGCTTACATCATAACCCTGGGAAGCATAGTGCTTGGTGGAAAAGTCATTGCTCATGCGATAATTTCCAAATTTGGTCGTAATTACGAGTGCCGGTGAACCGATCATGCTGATCAGGGCCTGGTTGGTACGGACGATGTCTACTTTTACAATGTCTGACGGATTGGCTTCATATAGTGACAAGTTCTCACACACCGACAATTTCCGTCCGTTGAGTATGATGAGCAGTCTTTCATTTCTTGAATAAGGAATCATCATTTGTCCGCAATCACCGCTGTCCTCTGATCTGAAAATAACATTGGGCAGCCTCATGGTCAGGAATTCAAGCACATTGTTAAACTGATCGCCTGCATCTGGCTTGATGGTCTGATCGGCATGCCCGTCGGGTATGGCGTAGGTACCTGCGGTTGAATTGCTGGAACGTGCTTTTGCCTTGATCTGTACTTCTTTGAGCTGCTGTGTCCTGCCCAGCATGCCACGTTTCAAGAGGTCACTTTCCTGTTGTTTGGCATTTTCCAGTACTCCTGCCATCGTTTTACGGAAATCTGTTTCCAGGTCGCCGACATTTGGATTTGGCGTTGGCAGCTGGCTGCTTGGCATGTCCAGCTTCAGTTCCACTTTATTGCTGTTGGTTGCTGATCTGGCCTGGATGGTGAACTCTGCTCCTTTCGGGATGAGCAGCCTGTCTATTTTAAAATTACCCTGTGCGTCGGTAGTGGTATCTCCGATGATGCCGCCCATCTTGTTGCTCATGGCAATGATCTTGGCTCCGGCCAATGGCTTATTGCTGAGGTTAAACACCTTTCCTGTAATCTCTGATGTAAGTTTTTCGGCTTTGAAAGTGGCTACCGCCGGTTTGCCTGAGGCTAAGTCTTTCCAGACAAATCTCCTGTAGCCTTGCGTCATCATCAGGATGTCAAGATTGTTGCGGGTCTCTTCGCTTGGATTTATAAAATAATAGTTGGGATCCTCAATATAGCCTTTGATGTCTGAGCTCAGCAGCATTTGTGAAAAAATACTGTTTTCTTTGGTTTCGTCTACAGGAACTGCAGTTTCGTTGAGCACTGCAACTGAAAATCCGCCTGTAATGGCTTTGCCCTGCGCATCGGCTGCATCCAGGTCAACTTCTACTTTTTCGCGTACGCCATAACTTTGTTTAGCTGTGCTTAGTTTCAGGTTCATCTGATCTTCATGCTGGATGAAGATGATCCGTTCGTTGAGCGCAGCGCCAGTTGCAGAAAACAAGGTGAACTGTACAATTCCCGATGGAAGGTCTTTGGCTGGCACCGGTATGGTAATGACCGGTTTATTGACGGGTATATTGCTGCCAAAAATTACTGTACCTCCTGATTGCGCGACCAGGCCCAGGGTTTGGTCACCGGCTTTGAGGGCTCCGGAGCCGGGCCTGATCCTGATCGTTATGGTGTCGGTTTCACTATTATTGAAAACCGCCAGGTTATATCCGTTGTCACTGGCTTCCGGCAGCTTGACCGTATTTTCCGAACCGTCCGGATAGGTGACCTTTGCCTTATAGCTCTTGCCGCTTTCTGGGGTCATCTGGAACATGCCCATGCCTAAGTGTGTACTCTCAAATTCTGCTACCTGGTTGTTTTCCGCATCGGTCACAACTCCTTTTACATTGATGCCGTTGCCGCTCATGCCAATGGCTTTAAAGGCGATCCTGGTGCGTGCCCCGTTGACCAGCGGACCGCTTTCCGGAAAGAACTGCAGATCTGACTGGGTGGACAGGGATTTGATCAGAAAATTCTTGCGGATTATTTCCTGCTTACCTATTTCTATTCGCGTATCAAGCTGTGACTTGGTGTATTTGCCATCTTTGCCTGGCTTTAAGACTACACGGATCTCTCCTTTTGCATCAGTTTTATTTTTACCATTGAGTACCTGGTCTCCATTGTCCAGCAGGTCAAATGTAACTTGTTTATCGGCATAGGGCTCGCCTTTGTCGTCGGTATAGAGGATTACGGCAGTGACCGGACCTCCGGATCCGGCCTTGGGATATTCATAGGTAATGGTCGAATAGACCGGATTGGTGATGCTGTTCCCGACTTTGAATACTTTGTCATAGAAATAGTCGGGTCCTGCGTTGCGCATCCACTGGGTATAAGCCCTGATGCGGTAGTTGCCATCGCGCATGGTACTGTCTGCGAGAACGAACTCTCCGTTGGCCATACCTGCTGTAAGCGGAAGTTTCAGCGCCTGGGCAACGGAATCTGCATCGTTGATCAGGTCTACATAAACAGCGCCGCTTAAAAGTGACAACTGGTGTTTGGCCCCCACAGCTACATAGGCTTTAAACCAGATGGTATCTCCTACCAGGTAGTAAGGTTTGTCGGTATGCAGATAGATCTTTTCCTGCGGGTTTGTTTCTGCCCATTTTTCAAGTGAGGCGATCACTTTTTCGAGCGGATCGTCATTTGCAGGCGCAAAGGCAAAAAGACCTGCTACAGCGAGCGCGGATAATAATACAATGGTTAACAGGCGATTGTAGCGCCCGGAACGAATGGAGCGTTTGAAATTCATAATGATTTGATATTGGTTAATGTTGGAGTAAATATATTAAAAATATTGAATTTGGCGCTTCTGTGGCAATTTTGATACAGAAAGCCTGCCCTTTTCAGATAAGCGCGCCTGCTCTATTTACTGCCTGCCAGCGGAAACTGAGAAATCCTGAGCGTAGTACACCCATATGGTACCAGTACAATGTCTTCATCCCGGTTTTCTGTTTCCAGACCAAAAATATGGCTGTAAGGGATTGGCCCGGCCATATCATTGTAGAGTTTCCAACTGGGTATGCGCCTGGCTTTTGTCCTGATCTGTACCGGTGCGTTTTCAAGGTTCCAAGGATAATTGCTGGTTTTGCCGGTGTATTCTACTTTAAAATTTTCGTTCAGCTTTTCATTGCTCATGTCGTACAAACCATAGTTCCAGGGTGTGGTCGGATATACTTCATAATAATATTTCCCATATGTTTCCGGATCTTTGACATTTTCCACTTTCCTGAAGACCTCCCCCATTTTGAGCGCATAGGTAATGGGGCCGCGTTCTATTGACATGGAATTTTCATACCATTTGTTCTTGAACAGGTGCATGGGTAAGATCAGCTCTACTACATCGCCGCTGGTCCATTCCCGGCTGAGCCTGATCACCTGGTTGCCTTCAGGCTCCTGTTGTACCCGACCGTTTATTTTGATCGTGGCTTTCCTGCACCATTCCGGTATCCTCAGGTGAAAAGGGAACGTTGTTTTTTTATTGCTTTTCAAGGTAAACCTGACGGTTTCTTCAAACGGATAACCGGTTTCTTCCTTCCAGGTCACCTGTACCCCTCCTGCTACTTTGGTAGTTACTTCACTGGGTGAATAGACCAGTGCTGCAATACCTTGATCGGCAGTTGCATACCATAGGTTCTGGGTGAATTTAGGCCAGCCCTGGTGCATGTTTGATGCGCAGCAGGGATAACCCGTCAGCAACCCATAGCACAGGTCGGTACCGCCGTGGTTGTCGCCGAAATTGTGCATCTGCCTGGTCAGCATGACCTGATTGGCCTGCTGAAAATACTGATGGGTCTGAAAGTCGTCTGAGATCTGTGTCGGCAATGCGTTAAAGGCAACCTTTTCCAGCTTGTCGGCATAGTCTACATCACCCGTTATTTCCAATGCACTTTCAAGGGTGTACATCATTTCTACCGCTGTGCATAGCTCGGAGCCCTGTGTCGGATTATTGCCGTGCAATGCCTCGTCTCCGCCATATAGTCCATGCGCCATGCCGTTGTATTTGCGCAGGTCGGCAAAGCCTTTTTTTGCTGCATCCAGGTATTTTTGCTCCGGATGGTGCTGATAATAGATCAGCGGCTCTTTCATTCCCTGCGACAGGTTTACGGTATGGATGCTGCCCATCCGGCTGAGCAGGTCTGTGTTCAGAAAGGAATTGGTATAGTCAAAAGTTTGTTTGTGGATGAGGTCGCCCAGGTCAAGCAGAAACTGATCGCCGGTAATGTTGTACAGCCAATAGACCATCATCAGGTTATCACCTCCACGGTATTTTGCCCAGAAGGTCCAGTTGTCCAGCGGCTTTTGGGGCAGTTCTTTTAGTTGATACTTGAAATAACCGGTCATGAGCTTAATGACCCGCTGGTCGCCTGTAGCTGAATAATATTGCTTCAGGATTTTGAGCATGACCATTTTCGGCCACCAGTCACGGCTGTTGTCCCGCTGTATGCCTGGTTCTCCCGGATAATCTTGAGACGGGCCAAAATAACCGTCGGCTGTCTGGCTTTTCAGTGACCATTCGATCCAGGGTTTTACTTTGGCGATCAAGGCTTTGTCCTGAAGGATATAGGCCAGCGGAACAAGCCCGTCTATCCAGTACGGACCGCGTTCCCACTGGTCCCCATCGCCTCCAAGCCAACCGTTGCGCGGCCCCATGACCAGGGGATATAACTTATCAAGGTTGCCCGTTGCCCCGTCTTTTTGACGGATCAGCATTTCTCTGAGCCAGCCTTGCGGTTTAATGGCACCAAGAGGCAGTTCAGTGTAAGGATTCTGGCGAAGTTGTGCGGCCGAGGAAAATGTGATCCCCAGGATCAGTACAGAAATCAGGATCTTGATCTTCATTTTGTGGTAATGGTTTAGTCTGGCAATATAAGAATTTTGAACTGCTTGCCATGTGCAACTCTGCCCAGCTCCCTGAGATTAAATATATCCTGATCTTCAGGCCAAATGACTTCTGAGTTTTTTCCGAACATTATTCTGCTGATCCATATATTTTAACTATGTATAAAATTTTATTTCACGAAGTTTGGTAATTTCAAAATAATAAGCTATGTTTGTAACACAGGCTGACATCCCATGTCTGAACCAATATAGGACCTAAACAATTATTGTACGAATTTTATTTAACAGTAACCAACGGTTATATGAGCACTCATATTTTAGACCAGACTGACCGCGATATTATCAGATTACTTCAGCAGGATGCAAGGCTGACCAGTAAGGAGATCGCCTACCAGCTTCGCAGAAGACCAACGACCATATTTTCCCGGTTAAACAGGCTTAAAAGCCTTGGCTATATTAAGGGTAGCGTAATGCTTATAGACCGGGAGAAATTCGGTGATCTGATGATCGTTTTCATCAATGTACAGCTGAATGACCACCACAGTGAGGCGTTGACCGCCTTCCAGCAGGAGATTGGCGCGCATAAGGAGGTAATGGAATGCTACCATACTACAGGACAGATCGATTTTGTACTTAAAGTGGTGGTGCAGGATATGCTGGCCTATAAAAATTTCCTGATACAGAAGCTTTCAAAGATGATCAACGTAAAAGCCTATACCAGCCATTTTGTAATCAATGAGACTAAGCGGGAACTGGCTTATCCGCTGGAAAGTCTAGTTTAGTTGAAAAACAGCCTGATCCAAGGGCCTGAGATGCTGTTTTTATAGTGCATTTTCAAGTTTAAGTACAATCAGTTCAGCTGGCAGCTCTCCGGGTTGCAGCCCGGAAATATCCACTATGCAATCATTGCCTGATCTTTTGATGTTTAGGACCTTATCACTCCCCAATAGCGTAGCTTTAACGTTTTTTCCGGCTTTTATGTTGCGCACGCGCAGCATTGGTGTATAAGCCGGGTAGATGCAGTAAAGATCTTTGCCCTTGGTCGTATAAAAAGCCTCCACGTAGGCCTGGCTTTTGGTTGGCTGGACCATTTTGGCTACATCATATCCTGCCATATAGCTTTTCCCTTTCTTTTCAGGCATCTTTCCTTCGCTCCACTGGTAAGACTGTTTGTAAGCTTCTGTTCCGTAGATCGCCTCGCCATTTACTGAAAGCCATTTGCCTATATCGGTGAGGCGCTGCTGCATGATCACCGGAATGCGGCCATCGGCTGTCGGTCCTATGTCCAGCAGCAGGTTCCCTCCTCTCGAAACGATGTCGATCAGCATCAGGATAAGGTCATGACTGCTCTTGTAATCTTCCAGTTTCTCATTTCTGTTGTAACCATAGGAATGGCCTATGCCACGGCTTTCTTCCCATATGACGTTAGCGTCCATTCCACTTCCATACTCGGACGTGGTGTAGGTCGATGCTGTATTTTTTTCACGGGTATTGCTGCCCCAGCGGTCATTGACTACGACCTCCTTACCCACCGGCGATTCATTGTATAACCAGGCCAGAAGTGCAGGACTGTTCCATTCGGTATCTTTCAGCTCCCATTCTCCATCTGCAAAAATGACCGATGGTTTGTATCTGGTCACCAGGTCTTTGAACTGCGGAGTCATGTGTTCTGTCACATACCGTTTTTTATCCTGCTTCCAAATCGGGTTGTACCATTCATACAATGAATAGTAAAAACCCATCTTCAGGCCTGCGTCTCTTACGGCATTGGTAAGATCGCCCAGCAGGTCCCGTTTAGGTGTACCACTCACCGCGTTCCAGGGCCTCCCCCAGCTTTTATCGGCTTCTTTACTGTCCCAAAGGGCATAGCCTTCATGGTGCTTTGAGGTCAGCACTACATATCTGGCGCCTGAACGCTTAAATACGTCTGCCCACTGCCTGGGATCAAATAGTTCCGCCCTGAACTGTTTTTCGAACTGGGGATACTCAAACCCTGCTCCATAGTTCTTATTGTGAAAGTCAAGGAAATTCTTTGACTTTTCCGCAATGCGGTACCAGTACCATTCTGAATAGCTATCGCCACTGTTTTCAATGACCGGGGCATAGGAAGGTACGGCATAAACCCCCCAGTGAATGAAGATCCCAAATTTGTCCTGGTGAAACCAGGTTGGTATTTTTCTGGTATTGAGTGAGTTCCAGTTGGCCTCATACTTTTGTGCCTTGACAGATGCCACAGAAAGGACGATCAGCAGCAGGGTTAAAGTTTTGTTCATATTCAGGTTGCGTGTTTACAAACCTAATATAAGACATTTCGTTTTATAACCGAAAGTTTAGGAACGGCTGCTTGTCAGACTTTTAGCTTTCCCTCAATGGAATCGTCAAATGTTTTGCCTATCGCCGCCCCGATCATCATCTTGATACCGGCAACCATATTGCCATGCTTGTTGTCCCAGTAATAACCAGATGATGGTACGATCTTCAATAAGGAAATGCGCGGATCATTTTCTCCTTCTGTGAACCAGGTTTTCATGAGGGGTTTCCACAGTTCCTTGATCTTGTCACGGTCGTTGCTGATGCTTGCTTCGGCAGTCAGGTAAAGAAAATCTGAATGTTTTGAACCTTGGAAATAGAGCTTTACTCTGGAGTCTAAAGCGATCTCTTCATTGGTGTGACTATCATTGGCGCTCATGATCCAGAGGTTTCCCTCATCGTCTACCTGCTGTATGCTCATAGGCCTTACTCCTGCCGACGGCCCTGTAGCGGGTTCTGTGCAGAAGAAGCAAACGTCGCTTTGCGCAATGAGTGCTTTGATCTTTTCGATGGCTTCCTGCTGGTCCAGGTTTTCCCGGTTGTGTTCCGGCTGGTTTTGATTGATGCTATTCATAGGATATAGTTTTGATAAGGGTTTAACAATATTACAGCGGGAATGTTCGGAAAACCAATAGCCCCTGCAATTGTTCTTATGTAAAAATTTATGCCTGAAGGACCCTCATTAGTCATCCTGAAAGAAAAAACAGCATACCTGATCAATAAAACCGTCGCTGAGGCCAGCGGTTATGCTGAACTGGATATGGATGCACTGTCTCATAAAAAGATCATCGACCTGAAAACCTGGGGAAAGCATTTTCTCATCTGCTTCAGCAATTTCACAATTCGCATTCACTTTGGCCTGTTTGGCAGCTACCAGCTACACGAGCCTAAAAAGAAGATCAACCCTAAACTGGCGCTGCATTTTCATGACGACAACCTGTTTTTTTATGTCTGTACAATAAAAAGGCTGGACCAGCCGCTTGACGAACTTTATGACTGGGAGGCAGATGTAATGGGCGACCGGTGGAAGCCGGCCAAGGCCCTGAAAAAAATGAAGCTGCTGGGCGATCAGATGATCGGTGATGTGCTGCTGGACCAGAAGATCTTTGCAGGGGTAGGCAACATCATTAAAAACGAAGTTTTGTTTCGCTGCAAGGTGCATCCTGAAAGCCTGGTAAAAAATATCCCTGAGGCGAGGTTAAAATCTATCGTCCGGGAATGCAGGGAATATAGTTTTGATTTTCTGAGGTGGAAACGTAATAATGAACTGTCCAGGCATTTTGAAGTTTATGAACAGAAGAAGAACGAGGCTTCCGGAAAAGATGTACGGCGTAAGGAAACCGGCAAGACCAGGCGCAGCAGCTATTTTATTGAGAAGGTCCAGAAGCTGTACGCTTAATTCTTACTGTTTTCGGTGGATGATAAAGCCATTGGAGACTGTTTCCAGACCGATCTTTGGGTAATACTCCATCGCACCGGGGGCAGAAAGCAGCAATAGGGTACATTGGTCACCTACGGCTTCTTTGGTCAGTTCCAGCAGTTTTTTCCCTATGCCTGAGGATTGGTATTCTTTCCGTACAGCAAGATCGGCGAGGTAACAGCTCCAGTAAAAATCGGTGGTGGATCTTGAGATACCAACCAGTTGGATTGCATCCCAGGCTGTAATGACCAGGTTGGAATTTTCGTAGATCAATTGCATACGTTCCAGATCTGTTGTTGGTCTTTTAAGACCCGCACTTTCGTAAAGTGCCGAGATCTCTTCGGGTGGTGGGATGATGCCTGTTTGATAGGTGATGTTCATATTTTTTGGCTTATGCTGGTTTTTTATAAATGCAGGTCTGTTTAGCTTGGGGTCATTGCTGATGGCAGAATGTTATAAAAGAGATGGTTTATTTTGTTCTGCTTCAAAAGCTGCGTCTATGGACAATGCTGTCTTGTTTTTTGAGGCAGCTACGGCCAATTGGTCGCATCGCTCGTTTTCCGGATGGTTATTATGACCTTTTACCCACACGAACTTTACGTGATGCTGTTTATAGATCTCCAGGAATTTCATCCAGAGGTCTCTGTTTTTCTTTCCTTTGAACCCGGTCTTCAACCAGTTAAACACCCATTTTTTTTCAACTGAATCGATCACGTATTTAGAGTCTGAAAAGATGGTTACTTCCTGGCCCGGGGATTTGAGCGCGTTGAGGCCGACGACTACTGCCATGAGTTCCATACGGTTGTTGGTGGTCATGCGGAATCCTGCACTCAGTTCTTTGTAGTGTGCTCCTGAACGCAAAATGACTCCGTACCCTCCCGGCCCCGGATTGCCGCTGGCTGCTCCATCTGTATAAATCTCTATCATAATCTGGAACAAAGCTAGCTTTTTAGGCATTAAAAGCAACTTCTGTGCTAAATTGAAGGTTTTTAATAAAAGATAAATCAACTGATATTTAATCAAATAACAGAAATTCATCACCAAACTTTAAAAATATTTGACGGCAATGATTTAAATCGTACTTTTGTCACACTAAAAAATACGGTGGTTTTAGCTCAGTTGGTTAGAGCGCCTGATTGTGGTTCAGGAGGTCGTGGGTTCGAGCCCCATATTCCACCCATCATCACTACTAGTGATGAACTTTTAATTATTTAATAATCAGTTATTTAATTGAAGTTTGTCACTAGTTTTTTCTTCCTAGTCCTATTTTAACAGGCTCAGATCCTTATAAATTTTTTTAAAATTGATTTACTTCTAACCTAATATGTAAGGAAACTTTATTTTTAGTATTTTTGTATATATCATAATGAAGTATTACTATGGAGCTCATTTTAAAATCGAATAACGAAGAGAGTCTAGCAAAAATTGTTGCTTTAGCTAAGAAATTAAACGTTGTGATTGAAAAGAAGAATGCTGATTTTAATAAGACTAGCAGGACTAATCTAAAAAATCGTATTCTAAATTTCAAAGCTACAGGATCTTCTTCTTTTGGTGATGCAGCGGAGTGGGAGCAACACCAACGTTCAGATCGTGAGTTACCTTTTTCGTAAGAATGGCTTTTCTTTTAGATAGTAATGTTATCATTTATTCGTATTCAAGCGAATACGAATATCTAAGGGAGTTAGTTATAGATGAATCCTGTACTGTGTCAGAAATATCTAGAGTTGAAGTACTGGGCTATCATGGGTTGAAGAAAGATGAAGAAAAGTATTTTAAGGATATTTTTGAATATGTATCTGCCATTCTTCCCGATCAGGATATTTTTGATCGAGCCATTGAAATCCGCAAAAAGTTTAATCTGAAACTAGGCGACAGCTTAATTGCTGCTACAGCATCAGTACACGGGCTTGAGATTTATACCCGAAATTTGAACGACTTCGAAAGAGTTAAAGGGTTAAAATGTTTCAATCCGGTTCGTTAAGCCATTTACATCCGTTTTTGTAGAAAAACTGTAATGATCATTTGTACTGCTGTAAGTGGATAATTTTTCGAACGCACATAATATCTCGCTATATAAGTCTTTATTTAAAGGTCGCGAAGACGTGTATGCCATTTATTGGTCAAAAGGAACTAAAAGTGGTTACATGCCTGCTAAGTTCTATGATCCCTACTTCAATAGGATTTATAAGAAAAGCATAAGCTCCGCTAATTCGGAGATCATAAATCATCTTCCCCTGACTGACGATCAGCTTCAAAGGCATCTGGATGGTAGGCAATTAATAGGATTATATCCACTTTTACAAGATAATACCTCTTGATTAATCGCAGCAGATTTTGATAAAAATAGTTGGCTGGAAGACTGTAGAAGTTTTATTGCGGTATGTGCCGGGTACAATATCCCTGCTTATCTGGAACGTTCGCGAAGTGGCAAAGGCGGGCATGTTTGGATATTTTTCAATCAACCGTATCCAGCTTTCAAAAGCAGAATAATAATACTTGCCTTATTAGAGAGTGCTGGGGTAGTCTCTGCTTTCGATAAAAATTCTAGCTTTGACAGGCTGTTTCCCAATCAAGATAAACATTCAAGCAACGGTTTCGGGAATCTGATTGCTTTGCCTTTGTATAAACCTGCATTTGAATTTGGCAACAGTTGCTTCATTATGCCTGAAACAGCGATCCCTTATTCAAATCAATGGGAGTTTCTAAGTAGCATAAGCCGAACTTCTACTGATGATTTAGATCAAATATTTTTTTCGCTGACCAATGCTAAAAGTGCAAGTGCTGTCGAACCAGATAAGCTTGCAATTAAATTGTCAAATGCAATTGAAATCAATCGTAACGGAATGACTACCAATTTGGTGTCGTTTTTAAAAGATGAACTTAATTTTTTTAATGCTGATTTTATTATTAAAAAGAACAGCGGCAGAAGCACATTCGTAACAAAGAGGTATTTTAAATTTATTGAAGAGGTAAATCAATATGCTGTTATTCCAAAAGGATTTATTAGAAAGCTATTAGTTTATTGTATTAAAAACAATACTGGATTTTAAAACAGAAGATCTCATTCCAGGCAGGTTACCTGCGATTAATAAAGAGGACAGGAAAGAAGTCCGGTATATTTATGGATTCCTGTTGGGAACCGTTGTGCTGCTCGTTGCCGGACTGATAGGATTTTGGAGCACGATTCGCTGGGTCTTTATGGGTATTACACCTTTTGCTATTATCATCGGCCTGCTGCTGCTTTCAGGCCTATTGATCGTGCAATTGATGGAACTTTACAACACCTACCGTAAAAAACTCAGCGCCCTGAATATGGAGTGAGTATAACCTGATAATTATATAACCGTCTCATCTTTAAATTGATCATATGAAAAAAATAATCTTCGTCAGTTCCCTGAATATTCATCAGATACCGGGACATACGGAGGGCAGTGGATTCACCCTGGCCGACGGCATGTATATTCCCGATGTATTTATCCGTACCATTATCATCATCCTGCTCTTTTATGTAGCGACGAGTTTTTTATTGACGCTGATCCGTATGCTGTTAAATCATCGCCTTAAAAGCAAGATGATCCTTATGGGCATCACAAGTGATGAAGCGGAGAAAATGTTGAAGATCGGTGCTGAAAGCAAAAATCATGCGGTCAAATGGTTCCTGCTCTTTCTTGGTGCCGGTATAGGCTTTGCCGCGATCAGCAGTTTCTCCTTCGGTTGGCTGTCGGTTGCAGTGGTCGCCTTTAGTTTATCGCTGAGCTATGCGGGTTATTATATTTATCTGAAGAAGAGAAAAGATACGCGTTGAGCCATGTAACCTTTGGACCGCCAGGCTGGTCTAATTAAAAAAAATGATATGAAATCTTTAATTATCTGTGTTGGGTTGGCTGCACTGACGGTTGCATTCGCACTTCCGGCAGCCGCGCAGCAGCAAGGCAATGCGGTACAAAAACCTGACCCATTATATCAAAAAGTAGTTGAATTGGATAGTGCCATGTTCTCTGCCTATAATAAACGTGACCTGGAGGGATTAATGGGCTTTTTTTCTCCCGATCTGGAATTTTATGATGACCGGAGCGGTCTAACCGATTATGTGCATAACGTGGCCGCGTTTAAAAGAAACTTTACCGATCAGGTTCATTCATCAAGACGGGAGTTGGTCAAAGGCAGCCTCGAAGTATACCGTTTAGGTAGTTTTGGTGCCCTGGCTATCGGTGTACACAAGTTTTATGGTACGGTTAATGGCAAGGAAGAATTGGAAGCCACCGCAAAGTTTACCGAAGTTTGGGAGAACAAGCATGGCAAATGGCAGGTAAAGCGCGAAATGAGTTATGATCACCGTTAAATAATAGCCTTATGAACAGCCTGATCAATCCATATCTGTTAAAAAGCGGCCCATAAATCTCTTCAATCGGGTTTAAATTTATGGTTCTACACCATCTTTAAATTGCAGATTTCAACCTAAACCTATTAAACAAAACTATTAAAATTTGATAAATAATTTTGTTTATACGAATACATTCGTACATTTGATTACGAAACAATTCGTACAAATCGGAATAATAGCGACAGCGACCTTTAAACTTACAGAAAGTGAATTGAGATCTTACAGGAATACCTCCGTAAAACACACATTATCATGCTCAGTCGACTAGTAAAAGACACAGCAACAATTGTTCAGCAAAATGATAGACAATGTATAACGACAACAATCGTGACCTGTTATCGAATAATTACAGAAACACTATAGAAATATGAATCGGATACCCCTATTTCTCTTGGTAATGATCAGCAGTATGCCGTTCACAAGATTAAATGAACAGGTTGTGGCTTCTCAATTGATTGATTCAGTTGTAATAGCCAAAGCTGAAACATTCGACAACCTAATGCAGCCGGTATCTCTATAGGCCTGTACAGGCTTGGAAAAAGTTATACATACCATTTCGGGACAATACGTAAGGAGATACAGCTACGACCGACGGACAACACCCTTTACCCTATTGCGTCTATTACTAAGACTTTTACAGGTTTGCTGCTCGCGCAGGCAGCTACGGAAGGAAGATTGAAATTGGATGACGACGTGCGGAAATACTTAGATGGAAGTTATCCAAACCTGGAATATAACGGCCAGCCGATCCGATTATATCAGTTAATTTCGCATGTGTCACGCCTTCCTTTTAATATTTCCCCTCGAGTTGAGCTACCCGGATATACCCGTGCAGATTTTTTTAATGACCTGCAAAAGGTGAAGATTGATACAGTTCCAGGCGTAAAGTATCAATACTCCAACGCAGCTGCGCAACTAGATGGGTATGTACTTGAGAACATCTATAACCAACCCTTTGAAAGTCTGATCAAAAGCAAAATAACTATCCCCTTGGGTATGGAGCACACATGTCTAACCCTCACGCCGGAAGATCATAAATTACTCGCTACCGGATATACTGCCAGTGGTTTAGCTGATACTTCTAACTATGCGGCCATGGGCGCAGCTGGCGGATTGAAATCAACCGTCACTGACTTGTTGAAGTATTTGCGGACGCAACTAAGCGCGGACAGCGAAGCTATCAAGTTGACACGACGTGAGAGCTGGGGCTTCAACATGGCCAACGGGTCTCGTTACAGCTGTGGTCTCAATTGGCAGATTATCCGAAAACCCGATGGAAAGCAGCGCATTTTTCAGGATGGGAACGTGCCAGGATATAGCTGCAAAATGGTAATGTTGCCGGAAGAGGACATGGGCATCGTTGTGCTTTCAAATGCCTTTTTACCCGATCAGCTTTCGGAATTGGCGGATGGTATATTAGAGGCACTTGGGTCGAACCGTTAAGGGATCTGGAGATCACTAAATTTCTTTACGATCACCTGCTCATCTTAACAGGCACCGGCAACCTGGACTAAGGACGGATGGACTTACTTCTTTATCGGTATTTCGATGAGTTGGTTCCTGAAAATTAGAAGCTGTTCTTCTTTAAAGAACCTAAAGACTCTGGTTTATACCCGCGTGTATTCTAAAGAATTGCTGACCTGTCAAAAGGTGGCCATGTATTTTATAAAACCAGATATTCACTACATTGCCGAGCCATTACTGGCTTTTGCGATCTCAATACCGATAGCCTGGACGACATCATCACTTAGAAGTATCTTTTCATGTCCGGAGTTTTCATCATACTCGTAAACAGGAAAGCCGCCCGGCTGCAGCATTTCCGCAGTTACGGCTTCCCAGCCAGATGTTCCCAAAAATACCTCTCCGATCAGTGCGCCATGGTAGATGACTTTATAACTACCCGCTTCCTGGGGATGTATGTTCAGGTCGATAGTTTCTGAACCGGCCTGGATGATGATGTTAAATGGATCCATATATCTTGTGCTTCCATAATGATGTCTTTATGCTTAACACCAGGATAAACTTAAAGTTTGTCCCAAATGGAAACGCAGGCCTTATGGCCTGCGCTTCACTTTGCACCAGAACTAATAAACTGGTACCTGCTTAAACTTCCATTGAAATGAAGTTATCTTTTGTAACTGGCCGCCAGTTGTAAGGCCTGATAAGCATTTACCACGCCTGCAGACTTGCACAAGTTGCTAAACGGAACAGCTACACCAGGCTTGCCAGGTATGTTTACATCGTGGTCTACTTTCGATACAGACTTTACAATGATCTCTTTCACCTGCGCGGCAGTTAGTTTGGGATAATATTCCCTGATCAGGGCAGCAAGACCTGCAACCACCGGCGCGGCCATGCTGGTTCCGTCATGATTCTCATATTTAGAACCCGGAGTAGTGGAATAGATCGTCACACCCGGCGCAAAAACATCCACCGTCTTTGCGCCATAATTGGAGAACACAGCTGCCAGCGTCGAATCATTTCTAAACGAAGATGCACCCACTTCTATCCATGCCTGTTCTGCAGATCCTCCGTCCAGATAGTTCACCGTAGGAAAGTTCTTTTCATTGTCCAGATCCTTTCCTTCATTACCGGCGGCATGAACCAGCAATACATCCTTGCTGACCGCATATTTCACAGCCTTGTCCACCGCATCCTTATCGGGTGAATAACCTTTGCCGAAACTCATATTGATCACTTTTGCACCATGGTCCACAGCGTAATAGATTGCATTGGCAATATCCTTATCGCGTTCATCACCACTGGGTACGGCCCTTACCGGCAGAATCAGCACATTATCAGCGATGCCATCTATACCCAGGCTGTTACCGCGCTGGGCAGCAATGATACCTGCTACATGCGTACCATGCTCACAGTCAAACGCATCAACTACGGGGTTACCGTAGAATTTCTCGTTGATATCATCCGGCCTGTCGCCTACCGTATCCCTGGAATTGTAATCCACATTAAGGCTTCGGGCAAGTTCACCCTGATAATGTGAAATAGAACTTTCGATCTCCTTCTGAATATCAGCAAAAGTCTTTCCCTCACGCATAATATTCAGCACGACCTGTCTGACCCTGCCTTCAACCTCCGAAGCCGGCTGAAATCCGGCAAATGCAGCACTGTCAGGTGCTGCTGTCCCGATTTTGGAAACCACATTTGAAAGGGCCTGTTTAAATCCCATGGTTCCGTTGACAATATCGCTGGCTTCGGCGATCTTTTTGTCAAGCGTATCTTTTAGCGGAGAGGAAGGATCAAGTTTGACCAGCCGGGTAAGTTCGAGGTTATCATAAGCTACACTGCCTTTTGCAGATCCCAGGAAATTCCAGCCATAGGTATCATCGATATAACCATCCTTATCTTCGTCCTTTCCGTTACCTGCAATGTCCTTTTTATTTTTCCAGATCACGTTCTTCAGATCTTCATGCTTATAATCCACGCCAGCATCAATGACCCCGACAATGACCTGCTTTGACTTTTTGCCCTTAAGCAATTCCTGATATGCCTTTTCCGTACTGAGGCCGAAGACTCCGTCTGCCTTTAAATCCTTGTGCTGCCATCCCGGCTCCTGGGCCGTTGCAGCCAGCATACAACCGGCCAACGCCAGCGTATTGAATAATCTTTTCATTTCTGTTATGCTAATAAGTTGATGGAATATGCTGGTCAGCACTTCCATAATGGCGAAAGTAATCCAATTTGGGTCCAAACCACAAATTATAGCACAGGGTTTTGTGTTAAAATATGTTAAAGTACATGTGGATGGCAAAAGTAAATATCAGTATCATTGCCAGTTATTCGTCAGTACTGGAAATGAAGTAGGGATTCGCGTGGATTTTTATTAAGTTTACTACCAAAAAAAACGCGCAATTCTATTTAATGATTAAATCTGTTAAACGGCTGCATGCCAAATTGATTGGTAGCAACGCTGATATATCGCTCCAGGCAAGAATATTTCACGAAGTCAGTGTAATCGCCATGATCGGTCTTCCGCTGGCATTGCTGGTCAATATCGTGATCAAAGTGCCAATGGTAAACGCAGCATTGTCTGCAACCTGGATCATGATCGCAGCGATGTACATCAGTTCCCGGTACTTTGGCCGTTTACAGCTCAGCCTTTTTTTGTTTAGCATTGGTACAAGTGCACTGATGGCCTTTAACTATTTTATCAATTCGGGGATAAACGGGCCAACATTGATATTGTACTTACTTTCATTGATCTTTACATTATCCGTAATGCCGATACGTCAATATCTGTTTTGGATAGTCATGAATGTAAGTATTGTCGTTACGTTATTGCTGGTGGAGTATTATAACAGGGAAACCGTCAGGATCACTTATGCAAAGCGCAGCGACTTGTTCCTGGATACAGGTACAACCTATATCTGCGTAGTAGTATGCATCGGTGCGGTATTTTCCTATCTGATCAGCAGTTATCAGCGCGAGCGGAATAACGCATTAACAGCATCTGTGGCTTTACAAGCGGCTAACGACGCTAAAACACGGTTATTATCCATCTTGTCACATGACTTGCGTTCGCCGCTCAACTCAATTACAAATTTCCTGGAAACGCTAAATGAGTACGAATTGTCAGAAGAAGAACGCCGCTTCCTGGAAAAGAACCTGCTGAATGAGACAAAAAACACGCAAATGCTGCTGCACAATCTGCTGAACTGGACAAAGTCTCAGATGGATGGCGGTACAAATGTAAATATGGTACGGCTGAACTTATCTGAAGTAGTAGCTACCTGTCTCCTTGTACAGCAAGCGGCCGCTGATGTCAAGTCTGTCACGATCCATGCTAAAGTTGATCCATCTATAGACCTGGATGCCGATCTGGATATGTTGAAACTGGTGATAAGAAACCTGGTCAATAACGCGATCAAGTTTACCGCACCGGGTGGTGAAATTCAGATATACAGTGAGTCTGATGCCGGTATCGTTAAATTGCATATCATGGACAATGGTGTAGGCATTCCATTGGAAAGACAGGCAGATCTTTTCAAACTGAATGCCGCATCTACTTATGGCACCAACAATGAAAAAGGTGTGGGGCTCGGTTTGATCTTATGTAAAGAATATACGGAAATCCAGAACGGCCGGATCACCTTCAATAGCGAACCCGGCAAGGGAACGAAGTTTAGCCTGGAGTTTGCGGACAGCTGATATGGCCACTTTATGGCCATATCAGTTCCATCTCAGCAATCAGGGGTAAGTGATCAGAATAATGAACAACTCCGGGAGCGTCGACGGCCTCTTCCTTCTGCATGGTATCTTTAGAAACCATGATATAGTCTATTCTTTTCACAGCATGATCGTCTGGATAAGTCAGCAGTTGCTTACCACCGCTGAAACCCAGGTTGGCATACTTGCTTTCGAGTTGCAGGATCTCTGTAGTGCCTGGCTCGGCGTTGAGATCACCGGTCAGCACCACCGGAAGCTGCCCGTTCAGATGGTTCAGCACCTCTTTGGACTGGGTGATACGGGTCGGCTGGTCAAGTGCAAAGTGGACCGTTGAAAAAAGCAATTCCTTTTGCCCTGGTATGGCCACTTTTACGGATAAATGGGCAAGGGATTTCTTCACCCCATCTTTGGGGAGTGAAGAAATCCTGTCGTTGCGAGTGGCTGAGACCGGATACCTGGATAAGATGCCAAGACCATAAGCGCCTCCGTCGTAAGCAAAATGCCTTACAAAAGCATAATGCATTCCGGTGATCTCCGCCAGCTTTTTCATCTGGTCCTGGTTTCCGGAACGGTTACACATACTGTCCACCTCCTGCAATCCGACCAGATCAGCACCTGAAGCCTTGATAAACAACCCCATCTCTTTAAGTGTATTGACCTCCTGCTTGTCTGCACCATGATGGATGTTATAGCTCATCACTTTGATGCGCTGCGCCTTCTTTTCTTCACCAGGAATGAATGTAAAACTGGTTTCCAATGACTGATCGGGAGTTACCAGAATATTCTCTACGGTCATATTTACCTTCAGCGCTTTGGGGTATTTCCAGACGGCCTTCAGGATCAGTGTGGTCGTGTCGTGCGCGCTCAATGTCACCTGGCCTCCCGGATATTTTTCTATGTTGTAATCAGCCTTTGCACGTATTCTGAAGGGAATATCACTGTTATTGAGCAGCTTGATCTCATAGATCGGTTCACCATTCCTCAGTTTCTGTGTGGTTTGCACCGTGATGGCCGCTTTGAAGAAACTTTCTGCCTCTGCCTGCTTGGCGATCAGGAAATCATCGAAATAAACAGCAGTCCTTCGTGCCTGCAATGCTTCTTTGATGCTTTGTTCCGTTTTGTCTTTGGCGAAAACCAGGGTCATCGGGCGGTGGGTATCTGCGTACCTGGGATACATGTCATAATGCTCGTCTGTATTGCAGAACATGGTAAGATTGTATTTCATGGCAAGCCGGTGGGCAATGATATTGTACAGCCCGGAATTGGCTACTTCTACTCCGCTGAGTATCTTCCTGTCCAGAAGTTCCTTGTGGAAGGAGGTAAAGATCGCGGTATCCTTTTTATCCCACCAGGCATATCCGGGATGGTTATAAAATACAAAGGCATCTTGCTTTTTTGCTTCCAGAAAAGGAGCGATCAACTGCTCATGCGTCATGGTATCCTTCATTACAAACTTCTTTTTGCCACTTTTCATGTAGTCTATCGGAAGGATATTGGCATCTTTGACAAACAAGGCATTGTTGTGATAGGGCGGTACCCTTGGAGAGATCTCTACACCCCTGATGACCAGCAGGCCACTGTTTTTGGCTGTTGCTGCCGCAATCTCATAGGAGCGGTTATAGTCTCTTTTGATCTCATCAGGAAAACCTTCATAATCAATGTGTTCTGTCAGGGAGATCACATCCAGGCCATCGCGAAGGGCCTCATTGACCCTGAAGCTTGGCCAGACATGCCCGTCAGAAAAAACCGTATGCATGTGAAAATCACATTTCAGGGTTTGGTAGCCAGGAATATCCGGAAGCGTCACTTTTCTCTGGATATCAGCTTTTTCACGGATCTGTGCCATTGACGGCAGGCTTAAGGACAGCACTGCTGTCCAGATCAGTGCTGCCTTTTTAAGAGATGCTTTTCGTGCTACCATAACGGATTTTGATCAAGTTTCGGGTTCAGCAGGATCTCATTTGCCGATATCGGATATAAATACTGCTTGTCTTCATAAGTTTTTTTGGTCGTGCTCAGCCAAAGCAGGTTTCCTTTGTTTCCTTCAGACAATTTAGAGGTATTGTTGTCCAATACAAAATAAGTTACTCCGGGGACTTTAGTGGCGGGAACTTTGTCCACAAAACTTACATCCGGCTTGCCGTCTTCATTAAGATCCAGCACCTGGTCTTTTCCAGGAATATAAATGCCGGTATAAGGTCTTTCCAACAGTTTACCGGCTTTCCAGCGCTTCAGGTCATCATACCTGAAACCTTCCACAGCCAGTTCAATGGCCCTTTCCCTTCTTACTTCAAGGATCAGCGCGTCGCTGATCATGGGAAAGAACGTATTCTTCATATAAGCATCTGCGGTAACTGGCATTACATCTGAATTAGCGATCCCTGCTCGCTTGCGCAGTGCACCAATGGTCTGTGTCCAGTCGTCCTGGCTCAGCTGCCCCAGTTCTGCCTTTGCTTCTGCATAGTTGAGCAGGATCTCGGCATAGCGCATGACCGGAATAGAATTATAGCTTTCAGTCCTGGTATCAAAGTATTTGTCGTCCAGGGAGAATTTCTGGATCTGGTAACCAGAATAGGTCACTGTAAAATCAGGGGGTGCAGGAGAACCGTCAGTCCGCTTGTAATCACCCATGCGGATGGTTTGCTGCAACCTCAGGTCACGGTTCTTGACCTCATCCTGAAATTCCATAGTCTCATACGATGCATCATCTGTGAACCGGCTTCCGTCCTGCTTCAGGTAAGTATTGATCAGGTGCTTGTCCAGTCCCAGCCGGGCACCGAGTGTCGCACTGTTGAACCACCAGGCCGCATTGTGCCATTTTTTAAGCGAATTATTATATACCGCCGCCAAAAGCACTTCGACCGACACCGGGTTCTCGCTGATGAACAGGGACCGGTAATCACGGGTGGCATCGGAAGAAACCTGCAGCTTGTACTGGCCGCTCTTCATCAGTTCATCTGCAGCCGACGCGCTTTCTTCCAGCCATTTTACAGCAGTAGCTGTCAGGCCAGTTTCAGAATGATACTTTCTGAACGTACCTTCAAACAGGCAGATCCGCGATTTCAGGCCCAGAGCGACCCATTTGGTCACCTGGGTCGCCGAATTGTCCTTGGCAGGATAAATGTTGGCTACCGCAAAATCGATATCGGCCAGGACCGAATCCATCACCAGGCTCCTGGGGTCCCTGGCTTTGTACAGATCCGGATCATTGATACCCAGCGGCTTGTTGTACCAGGGAACGTCCCCATATTGCTTGACCATTTGAAAATAAAAATACGCTCTGAAAAATCTGGCTATCCCTGCAAAATGGTTCCTGGCCTTCAGCGGGATTGCGGGATTGTTGTAGTTGACCAGGAAATAATTGATGTTTCTGAGACTTCCCCAGCTCCATGCAGCTGCATCCTGTACATTCAGCTTCCCGCTGATGTAATTGGGAACTGCATTGGGAACAGTTACATCGGTCATCACATCTGCCTGATATACGCCAGGACCATCCGGAAGATTGCCGGGATAAAACGAGTTTACGTACAATTGCAGGTTATTTTCTGTAGAGAAAGCTTGCTCGGGGGTAAGCTTGTCCAGCGGGTCGACATCCAGAAACTTCTTGCAGGAACTCAAGGCTGTAACTGCGGCCAGCATCAGCAATAAATTTTTAATGTTCATCTTTTGATATATTTTGTTGAAATACATGTCTTATTGTTATTTAAAGGCCTATATTCAGACCCACTGTAAAGGTTTTTTGCATCGGGTAGGAAAATCCGTCTCCTCCTCCTGCATTGATCTCAGGATCTGAACCTTCAATGACTTCGGGGTCAAAATTCTTCGTGATCTTGTACATGGGTGAATAGGTCCATAGATTTTGCCCGGTCAGGAATACCCTGAGGCTTTTCATTTTCCACCTGTTGGTGAGCGCGGCCGGAAGCGTATAACCGAGTGTGATGTTCTTTAGTCTGATATAACTGGCATCCTGCAGATAACGTGTTTGACGTACTGCAAGTTCGCGCGTACCTGACAAGGCGGTATACCCTCTGTACCTTGGAAAGTAAGCATTCTGGTCCGGATTTTCTTCCGACCACCTGTTGAGGTTGAAGGCTGGCAGGAAACTGTATGGCCTGTTGTTCTGTCCCCAGAAAAATGCAGCCTCAGTTGATGGATACCAGTCGCGTTTGCCGACCCCCTGGAAGAAAACAGACAATGAAAAATTCTTGTACCCAAAATCGCCTGTAATGCCATATGGGAACCTGATCTCCGAATTGCCGATAATGCGTTGATCTCCGGGATCCTCCAATGTATTCTTCCCGGCATTGACAAATCCGTCCCCGTTGATGTCTTTGAACTTGATGTCGCCGGGCAGCAATTTGTTGGTATTGGATACCACAAAATAACTTTGGTTGGCATGCTGGGCAATGTCTTCTGCAGAAGTAAAGAAGCCTTCTGTTTCAAAGCCCCAGATGCTTCCCAGACGCTGACCAGTATAGTAAGTAGACAGCAGGTTATTGGGATTGTAAAATTTGGTAATGGTCGAGATGTTATCTGCGATCGTGAACCGCAGGCTGTAAGTAAACGGACTACTGGTCCCGATCTGGTCTCTCCAGTTCAGTGACAGCTCCCATCCCTTTGTACTCAGGTCGGCATAATTGCCTTTGGGTACCGCTGCACCAAAAACTGCCGGAAGCGGCTGGCCGACCGTGATCATATTGGTCGTATTTCTTCTGTACCAGTCAAAAGTAGCGGTAAAGCGGTTTTTCAGCAGTTCAATGTCCGCACCGAAATCCAGTGTTGTCGATTTTTCCCAGGTCAGACCATCAGGCAACACTCTCGGCTGGGAGATATAGTTGGAAAAGTTATTGTTCATAATATAGCTGGACGTGACCGGGGAAATGGTCTGCAGGAAGGTATAAGGCGGAATGTTACCATTACCCAAAGAACCGTATGAGCCCCTGATCTTCAATACGTTCAGAAAAGGCTTCCAGTTTTCAGCAAATTTTTCTTCTGTGATCACCCAGCCGGCAGAAGCTGAAGGAAAGAAACCAAAAGCTTGGGTTTCAGGAAATTTCGAAGAACCGTCATACCTTCCGTCAAGTTCAAGCAAATACTTGTTCTTATAAGCATAGTTGGCCCGGTAGAATATGCCTGCTGTAGCCCATTCCTCGCCACCGCCGGTCAGCCGGTAATTCAGGCCCGTAGCCAGGTTAAAATCAGGCAGGTTGTCAACGATCAGGCCATCTCGCTGGCTGTACCTTGATTTCCTCGAATCATATTCCAGGTTGCCGCCTGCAACAAGCTTGATCTGATGATCACCAAGTTGCTGGTTGAACTCGCCAAAGAGATTGGATACGTAATAGTTTTCATTGACCTCGCTTTCTCCAAGATAATTGAGACCGGAAGTAATGGTTTCACCTGGTTTGATGCTGTAAGGCACAGGGAAGAACTTCCTGTCGTCCCCTTCCCGGGTATTGAGGTATGAAAAATCACCCTTAATGGTAAACTTGTCTTTAATTGGTGTAGCGGTAAAACTGATCGTGTTCCGGTTAAAAGTTTCCCTGGCTTTGGAAGTGCTTTTTCCGGTATAAAAATCACCGATCGAATAAGCACCTACAATGGTCATTGAACCATCGGGGTTGAGCATAGGTGATACCGGGAACGCTGTCACCGCCATCATTCTCCATATCGCGTTCAG
>Ga0222419_100353_pt1 | contig 53159 bp, 58 predicted proteins | sample 1B20Ametagenome_FD_182474 | JGI IMG/M metagenome (GOLD analysis project Ga0222419, IMG submission 182474) | Enriched microbial communities from leaf-cutter ant dump, University of Wisconsin, Madison, United States - 1B20A (version 2) | ecosystem: Environmental > Terrestrial > Nest > Insects nest...
CCAGAATCATCTGAAAGTGATTAAGGTAATTCCATGCATTTCAATCTTACCATTGATATAATTCGTGCAGTCTTTTAGTATTTTCTGATTTTCATCATTGGTTTCCACGAATTTCACATAACGTTCCTCGTATTCACGAACCCGAGAACCTTAAGCCCCCAACGGGGGCGGCCGCGACGCGGTTAGGTTCGCAGGGTTGTCGCCTGAATCTGCTTCCTCGAAATGCCTCTGGCGACCAAGGGCCGTAAGGCCCGCCGCGTGAATACGATGTTATATGACGTACCACGCTTCATCGAGTTACCTTAAAAACGTCTTAAATATTCCTTTGATTACAATATCAATTAGCATAAAAACGAATGATGCGATAATCCCATAAATCATGATTTGCACTGAAAAATTTTTATCATAATCATCTGTGATGTCTGGAAGCAATAAAGCTATTGATGATATCAAGCCAAAAAATAAATATAAACTCACTTGGATAGACCATTTATAAAAAGCTTTCAACGCACTTAATCGATTTACGACATATTCAATTATTAAAGATAAAGGCACTCCAACAAAGAATATAAATATTAAACTAACGCTACCTACTGCAATAAAATAAAATTGAAAATCATAATTCTGGTTCATAAAGTACAGGCCCATCATAGATGAAAATACCAAAGTCGTTAGAATTGCGGTTAAAATCTTCCTAAATATTAATGTTAAATTCATTATTTCTCCTTTGTTTCTGTGGTATGTCATATAACGTTCCCGCATTCACGAACCCGAGAACCTTAAGCCCCCAAAGGGGGCGGCCGCGACGCGGTTGGGTTCGCAGGGTTGTCGCCTGAATAAGCTCCCCCGAAATGCCTCTGGCGACCAAGGGCCGTAAGGCCCGCCGCGTGAATGCATTGTTATCCGAAGTGCACTTCTTCATTGAAATATCCCACAAAATACTTTAAAATAATTGTAATACAAATGAATACGTTTATTGAATTTTGGTCATCCTATATGAGGTGTTGTATTTGATTCTGAAACGTATCTTTACTGATGACTTTGATAAATTATTCAATGGAACCATTATATTGGATGTTGACATCGAGAACAAATTACACCAGAAACATAAAGTTTATCGTGATGATCTTGAGGACGCCCTTGGTGATCCTTATCGGGTAGTCCTCAGACCGAAACAAGGATCAAAGGTTTCATTGAATAATACAAATTCATCCGGTTTTCTATTCGAGATCTTATGTGAAACATCCGACCAAAGAGTCTTATTTATCGTAGCAAGGCTCTTTGAAGATGGGAATCTATTCATTATTACTTCATACTGGGCTAAGCATGATCTTGTGCAGATTTATTATTTGGAAAGTGAGGTGCTCCGGGATGGGTGAAAAGACCAGACAAAAAATAAATTTAATTGTTGAACAAGATATTTCGGCACTGGGCCGAATAACTAAACAAGAACTTCTGAATCAATCAGAACAATATGATCCAGAGAATTACAACCCGATTAAAAATCTTGACGATAAAGAAGTATTGATTAATAAAAATAAAACAGATGTTGTAACGATCAGACTTTCTTCGGACGAGAATCGATTAATATCCGATCTTGCCGACGAAAATGGTCTAACTAAAAGTGCCTTTATCAGAATGGTTATTAAAAGAGCTTTAAAAGATTATGTACACTAATACAGGCCTTCGGGCTTGTTTTTTTATGGTTTAAGTGCATTTCGGATAACGTTCCCGCATTCACGAACCCGAGAACCTTAAGCCCCAACGGGGCGGCCGCGACGCGGTTAGGTTCGCAGGGTTGTCGCCTGAATTCACTTCCTCGAAAAGCTTCTCGGCGACCAAGGGCCGTAAGGCCCGCCGCGTGAATGCGATGTTATCTGATGCCTGCGTCCTCTTCGATACACTTTCAAAGATCTGATTTTCCAGGCTTCCAGCCAATTTCTTGGCTCCATTTGCTTGCTTTATTCATGATAGTCCATATTATTGGATCTTTCTCTTCAACATACCGTTCTCTATTATTTCGATATAATTTCATCAGATTATACTTTACTTCAACATATTCTCTACAATCATTGGGATGCGTCCTCAAATAATCCCTAAATAATAATGCAAATTGTTCAGACCAACATCCATGCTCTCTTACATGGATATGTGTCCTTCTCATATTGTTACTCTCCCGAAAATATCTTTTTGACTTATCAGGATTTTGCTCTCTATACAAATAGCCAATATCCTCTAGATTCTGTTTATATACCATTGGCTCAAGCGAACTAACTGAAATCTGAATATCAATAATAGGCTTTGCATCTAACCCCATTACAGAGGTTGACCCAATATGATCAATCCTAATTGCTAAATCACCTAGTCTATCCCTTAACATACTTCCGATCTGCTGAAATTCATTTTTCCATTGGTGATCATAGGGAACTACAATAATTAGATCTAGAATATGAATCACCTCGGTTTTTATGCTTTACGCAGGTTTCAGATAACGTTTCCGCATTCACGAACCCGAGAACCTTAAGGCCCCAACGGGGCCGGCCGCGACGCGGTTAGGTTCGCAGGGTTGTCCACCTGATTCCGCTTCCTCGAAATGCCTCTGGTGGACCAAGGAGCCGTAAGGCTCCGCCGCGTGAATGCAGTGTTATAAGATGTCCCCGCCTTCGAAGCATATACTTGTAAATTATTTTATTGGATTATATTCCTTTATTGAAACCATTTCCCCAACTTTAGGTGTATCAGAGTCCGCATTAGGAAACAAATAAAGTGTATTTAAATAAAGATCGGTAGTTAAATCGCCTGAAAAGCCAGCAATATGGTGAAGTGCAAGTTCTTTATTCTCTTCAGATGTTGTGTTTCTACCTAAAGAAAGATCCCCATATAGTTTATAGTCCAAATCTAGAACTTCTCTATTATCATAAAAATCAATTGAAGTTTTTTTGCCATGTTCTTCAACTAATTCATTGATAATAAGTTTTATATCATCTATAAATGTGGGATCTTCTGCTTTTGATGGCTCTAATAGTACATATAAATTAATACCTTTATCGAATCTCTTATTTGATAATGCGTAAACAATTTCGTAATTACGAGTTGATGTTACTTTTCCTTTATTCTCTTTCGATGGTATTTGCGACGAATCAACTGTAGAAACAGAATCTAGTGAACTGTTAGTTTCCTCCTGATTATTGCTACATCCAACTACAATTAAAAACAAAATAACAAGTAGATAATGGAATCTGGATTGGTTCAATGTACTTTTCTCCTTTGTTTTTTGTTTTGCGGGGATTTCTTATAACGTTCCCGCATTCACGAACCCGAGAACCTTAAGCCCCAACGGGGCGGCCGCGACGCGGTTAGGTTCGCAGGGTTGTCGCCCGAATCCGCTCCCCGAAATGCCTCTCGGCGACCGAGCAGCCGCAAGGCTGCGATGCGTGAATGCAGTGTTAGCTGAAGTCTCTGACTTCATTGATTCACTTACGAAAATGTTTAATAATTATTGTTCTTTTGAAAACGAGTATTAATTGCATTTTATTTGATTCTAATATTGATACATTCAGATTAAATCTTCTTATTCTGTTTCTTGGAACGAATTAATAAATAAATAAATATTCCTACATATGGCAATAGAAGAACCATAAAGGGAGCAACGTTTGAATATAAATCGTTATTACTTTCATAATTACAATCTTTGGTGACCCAATTAACAATTTTAATATGACCAATTAATAATACAATTGCACCAATTAGGGCTCCAATAATTGCAAATATAAACCAATCTGATATAACACTACTAGGAGCTAATATACCTATCACCACCCCTAAAACACTTTGGTAGTTTCCATATCGTTTAATATTCCATCTATGATATTGAGTAAATTGATTATTGTAATTTGTTAATTGGATTTTATACTTTTATGGTTTTTCCAGAGATTTCAGCTAACGTTCCCGCATTCACGAACCCGAGAACCTTAAGCCCCCAACGGGGGCGGCCGCGACGCGGTTAGGTTCGCAGGGTTGTCGCTGAATCCGCTCCCTCGAAATGCCTCTCGGCGACCGAGCAGCCGTAAGGCTGCGATGCGTGAATGCATTGTTATAAGAAGTTGGCGTCTTCCTCGAGTCTACTTTCCACTATTTAGGTAGCTTCTTTCTATTTCATCAATTAGTTTGTTGTACAAATCCTTTAGTTTTTGGTTGTCCTCAAGTTCCGAAAAGCCGATTTCTTCTGTTACAAGAATTAATCGATCCATCTCTCTAACTATTTTTCTTACTTGGACATCTATTAAATGAAACTCTTCGTATAATAATGGTCTAATATGCTCTTTATAATTCTCAATATTAAATTCAGAGGGGTAGTCAATAATAAGAAATTCTCCATCATTCTTAAGAACTATATTATACACTTTCAACTTGCTGTAATCTGTTAACCTCTTGTGGTCTGATGCTAACTTGTCTTTTTCCCAGGATATTTCTTCTTTTTGTTTTAATCTTTCATTATTCATATTTTTTTGGTTTATCCAAATTGCACTCATAAATGCTAGAGTTGATCCAGTTAATGTAGCCACAGCCGTGATTAAAGTATCAATCCATTGAGTATCATTCATATGTTTGCCATCTTTCTATGTGTTTTTGGTTTTACGCCAATTTCTTATAACGTTCCCGCATTCACGAACCCGAGAACCTTAAGCCCAACGGGGGCGGCCGCGACGCGGTTAGGTTCGCAGGGTTGTCCACCTGAATCCTCTTCTTCGAAATGCCTCGGGTGGACCAAGGAGCCGTCAGGCTCCGCCGCGTGAATGCAGTGTTATAGGAAGTCAGCGACTCCGTCGAATAGACTCAACTTCTTTAATCTAAATAATTCAATGTTCTTAAAAAGTTTTCAATCTCTATCTTGGTTTCGTGGAAATACTTGTTTTTGTGTCTGCCATAATTGAAAAATCCATGTTCCATGCCGTTGTAAGTCTTAAATACAATATCATTGCCGGCATGAACCATCTGACTAATGAATTCCTTATTTTGGTGATAGTCTTCATCTGCAGTACCATTTATCCATAATGTTCGTGGTAAGCATCGCTTCACATGATGTATCGGCGAGATGTCTTCCGCGATATCCAACAATTCAGTACAACGCCTTCTCATGATGTCGACTCCATCCATCATGGCAGCGAAGATAATACACGCATTAGGTATAGGGTCTGTAAGATCAGAATCGTCATCTATATTCTCAAACATAATTGAGGATACCGCTAGATATCCTCCTGCTGAAGCGCCACAAACTACAATCTTGTTCCTGTCAATGTTTAAATGATCTTCATGTTTTCTAACCCAGCGTACTGCGGATTTTACATCACAAATTGCTTGTAGGGGAGTAAATCCTTCATCATATCCATTTCGATAATCAACGCAGATTGCAGTTATACCTAACGTAGAGAAATACTTAGCTTGATGTTGAAATTGCAATGGTGATTGTGGTCCTTTATGGAAGCTGCCCCCATTAAGAAATAGCATTACAGAATTTTTATCTTTTTGAACTTCAGGTTCAAAGACGTACAAAATCAAATTACGTGAATCAATTTGCTTATAGGTTATTTCTTTAACTGGGTAAGCGAATTCAATCGTTCGCATTTTTGTCCCCTTCCTCTAAAAGGATATTATCTATTTTTATTTTTTCATGCTCTTCGCTGATTTCCTATAACGTTCCCGCATTCACGAACTCGAGAACCTTAAGCCCCCAACGGGGGCGGCCGCGGTGCGGTTAGGTTCGCAGGGTTGTCGCCTGAATCTGCTTCCTCGAAATGCCTCTCGGCGACCGAGCAGCCGTCAGGCTGCGATGCGTGAATGCATTGTTATACGACGTACCTGGCTTCACCGAACTGCTATCACCAAGTGTATTGAAACCAGTCATTCCAGTTCTTCTTTATTAATTGGATTATTTCTTCTCCGCCAAAAGTGATTGAGTTCTCATGTGAACAATAAACTATCCATTTCATGTCTTTTGGAAACCAGTAACCTTCCCCTTCTCCATCATATTGAGGTTCAAAGGTTTTAGGATTTATTTGTCTCCCCGCATTTTTCCATTCCCTTATTTCATAAATCTCAAGATTATCTTTAAGAATTTCTCTTAATCTATGAAAGCCAAATCTATTCTCAAACTCATCTGCATTAAAAGCTATAACATCAGATTTCTCTACTGGTTTCAAAGGATACCAATAATTATTTGTAACTTCCCACGAAGTTATAAGTGATTCTAATAATATAGAAGTTTCTACTTCCGTTAGTTCCCTAATATGAAAATGATCATTCATGTATTTATTATCCCTTCAGGTATGTCGTATAACGTTCCCGCATTCACGAACCCGAGAACCTTAAGCCCCCCAACGGGAGCGGCTGCGACGCGGTTAGGTTCGCAGGGTTGTCCACCCGAATAAGCTTCATCGAAATGCCTCTGGTGGACCAAGGGCCGTAAGGCCCGCCGCGTGAATGCATTGTTATATGATGCCACGGACTTCTTCGAATTACCTATAAAAGATCTTTTCTTCTACTTCCTTTTTGTTCTCTAAGAGTTCAAAATTCTTATCAATTTGAATCATTTCATGATTTACTAATGCTTCATTTTTGTAATAACATCTATGTTCATATATGGTCTCGTCATTAAAAATGTATTTTATGTATTTGGGGATATCACTTGTAAGTCCAGCATTCTTGGGATTAGTAATCCATTCGTATTCCTTCCAATCCAAAATCCCTTCGAAAGTCTTTACGGGCGTAGAATAACTCTCGGCAATAGGCAATTCGGCAATATATAAATACATTCCATCAACACAAACATCATCTACAATCCAAGAAGTTATGCCTTTAAATTGGGGATCCGATATTGATAATCCTGTTTCTTCATAGACTTCTCTAATAATAGATTCTCTGGGTGATTCTCCTTCTTCAATCTTACCACCTATACCATTCCAAATTCCCATCCATGAAGGAAATTCCCGATTCAATAATAAGATCTTCGAACCTTGTTTTATAAAACAAATTGTAAATTTTAACACAACATCATCCGCTTTCTATTTTTTAAATGTTTTTCCGTGGTTTCATATAACGTTCCCGCATTCACGAACCCGAGAACCTTAAGCCCCAACGGGGCGGCCGCGACGCGGTTAGGTTCGCAGGGTTGTCGCCTGAATCTACTCCTCCGAAATGCCTCTCGGCGACCAGGGCCGTAAGGCCCGCCGCGTGAATGCAGTGTTAAGTGATGTTGCCGACCTCTTTGAGTTACGAGATCTAATCTTTAAATGTCTTTAAGTACCACCAGATAACCTTATGATAACCAATAAGTTTAACTGGTATATCACCTATACTTCTTATTCTGCTGTCGTAAAAATAAACAGGTTCGCGCTGGTACAATTTATACGTTCCATCTACCGGAAGTTCTATTTTATATTTAAATAAAGCTACCACATATCTTTCATCCGGATTTATGTTTTGCTCTTTTTTACGATTTTCAGTAAGATTCAAATCGTCTTTAGTTATATTTTTGTAACTTTTGATCGCTATCACATCATGTTTAGATTGCATTAGAATATGTGGATTTGATTCTTGTGGATAACCAATGACCGATATCGAAATCGTCAAAATAATAATTCCAAACCAAATTACAACTCGTGAAAACCTTTTTAATTTATGAGAATTCATCATCCAAAATAAAATGATTATCGTGTTCAAAACAAATATCACTGGTAGAATTCCTACTCTTGCTAATCCCGTGTAAGGAAATAGCTTTACTAAAATAAAAAACATCAATATTGTTGGAGTTATGGAAAGTGAGTATTGAAAAAATGATTTCCACATTCGATTTATTGTATTCACATCTCCATTCTTGTAGGAGTGAAGACTTGCAATTATTGTCTTTCGGCAATTTCACTTAACGTTCCCGCATTCACGAACCCGAGAACCTTAAGCCCCCAACGGGGGCGGCCACGACGCGGTTAGGTTCGCAGGGTTGTCGCCTGAGTCCACTTCCTCGAAATGCCTCTTGGCGACCAAGGGCCGTAAGGCCCGCCGCGTGAATGCGATGTTATGTGAGCCGGAAGGAGGATAGCCGAAACCTTCAAAATGCCGAGAAGTCTTATGTAGCAAGGGCTCAGCGGATTGAATAGCCTCTTGGTTAGATGGCATATAACCTGCTATTTTTCAGAAAGTTATATTCAGTCAGATACCGGAGTGTTATTACTGCCTCTCTTCCCTTACCTCGTAGAATTTCGTTGCGCCGCGTATAAACTCCAAGGAGGAAATACGCGGATGTCGAGCACGTCCAGTTCCATCAATGCTCCCGTTATCACTGTTCATGAGGCCTCCCGACTCTTTTTACAAGAATGCAAGATTCGCAACTTATCCGGGGAAACCATCCGGCGTTACCGAAGCGGCCTGAACAAGTTTCATGATCAACTTGAATTTTTGAAAAAGGGCATTACCGAACTTACGGCTTTCGATCTAACCCATCAAATCATCCCTGGCATGCTGAATGAAGAGGCTTCTTTGAGAACCGTCAACTGTCATACTGCCATATTGAAAGAGCTTTTTAAGTTCCTTGCGAACGAAGGCTGGATGAAAACCAACATTGCCTCAGAACTTAAAGCTTTCAAACTGCAACCCACGATGGCACATACCTTCACTGATGGGCATTTACAGCGCCTCTTTGCCCAACCGGATTGCGCCACTTTTACCGGTTATCGCAATTATGTCATGATGCTGATCCTACTCGAAACCGGGATTCGTTTGAAAGAGTTGGCCCATCTTCGGATAACGGATATCCTGTTTCAAGATGAATGGCTACAAATTCGGCAAGGTAAAGGACGCAAGGCACGACTGGTCCCTATTCAGAAAACCTGTTCGATGCAGTTAATGCGCTACCTGAAGGAACGAGGTAATCTGGAGCATGATTGGACCTGGGTGAACCTGGACAACCGCCCTTTCCAAGCTTCCGGTATCCGAGCAATGATCTTCCGCTACTGCCAAATGGCTGAAATCAAAGGCATACAATGCTCTTGTCACACCTTTCGCCATACATTCGCCAAACAGTATTTACTCGAAGGCGGCGATATATTTACCCTGAAAGCGATCATGGGGCATGAACGAATAGAAACAACCGAAATGTATGTTGAGTTGTTTTCCCGCGACTTGCAAACCCAACACGAAAAGTTCAGCCCGCTGGAACATCTCACAAACGAAGAACATGTCGATCTGGAAGAATGCGGGGTGACCCGCGATGAGTAAACGCAGGCAAAACTCGCTGATGACCATTGATAATGCCAGTTCCGCCAAGCAGCAACTCGGTTTCGAAGATCTGCTCCTATCTTTTATTCGGGATTGCAAGGCAAAAAACCTTTCTTCACTCACAATTCGTTCCTATCAGGATAGTATTCTGCAATTGAGGGATACATTCGAGAAGCAAGGAATCCCACTGGACATCTATAATTTGACTTCACGAGAGATCAAAGACCATTTTATCGCCTATCTGTTTGACCAAGGCAGATCGGATAATACGGTCAACAGCAGAATCAAGGGTCTGAAGCAATTTTTGAAGTATTTGTTTACGGAAGGCTGGCTTACCCAAAATATCGCGGATGAATTACATGTGGCCAAGGCTGAAAAACTCATGCTTCAAACGTTCACCAAGGAACAGGTAACCACACTGCTGGAACAGCCGGACCGCAAGACATTTACAGGCATTCGCGACTATACCATGATGATGGTTCTTCTCGAAACTGGTCTGCGAATCAGTGAATTGTGTCATATCAAGCTGGGAGACGTATTTTTCAGGGAACAGGAAATCCGGGTTACGAAAGGAAAAGGCGGGAAGGCGCGGCGCGTACCGTTTCAGCAAACCTGCGCCAAAATCATTCGCAAATACTTGGATATTCGCGGCGACTTGGAAACGGATATGCTCTTTGTCAATATCAACAACGAGGGAATCAGCACACGTGCATTGCAGGAGAAAATGCAGGATTACGGCAATGCAGCAGGCATTCGCGGGGTTCGAGTATCCCCGCATACATTCAGGCACACGATGGCGAAATTCTATATTCTGAATGGTGGTGACCCATTTACCTTACGGCGAATCTTGGGACATGCTACGCTTGATATGGTAGAATATTATATCGAGTTGTTTGGCAGCGACATCAAAAAACAACATAAAAAATTTAGCCCAGTTGAGAACATGCGGAGGATCGTTTAATGAATTCAGAAGCGGAAGCACCTGAACGCTTCCGCTTCTTTCTTCTTGGCCCCACACTACAAACAGAAAGAGGTGCCTCCGTGCCTACTCTACAGTCCATGGAATTTCCAAAACCTTCGGATTGGCAAGATTTCGAACGTATCGTGAAATGCTATTGTGAGCTTAAATGGCCAAGTCAAACAGTGAAGCCCAATGGTCGAAATGGGCAAAAACAAAATGGAGTCGATCTTTATGTGAAATGTAAGGATGGGAGTTATTTGGGAATTCAATGCAAATTGTCCCTTTCAGATTCGCTTCCTGTTAAAACCATAGAACGGGAAGTTGAAAAGGCTGTCCAATTCAAACCTGCTCTCGCACATTATTATATTGCCACAACAGCGAACAGACACGCGCGCACACAAGAACAAGTTAATATCTTTAATCAGCATCGTATGGCGAACGGATTGTTCGATGTTGATATTCTGTTTTGGGAGGATATCATCGAATTAATCAAGAATGATCGTAAAGTTCTGAATAATCTTTATCCCGAACTACTTCCATCTCCTCGTTCAGAAAATAATCTTAACATACACATCGAGCATAATGCCGGCGCGGTGGTTGGCCATCTACATATTCATAAAGAGAGCAAAACAAGGAAAAAGGCAGCTCGAAGATATTTAGAGGGCACTGTCGGCAGTGACCCCTACCAGCTTGGTTATATTCGCCATCTGATTGAAAGATACAAAGAGTTTAAATCAATGGAGTACCCGAACAAAAAAATGATGAACTATGCCATCCTTTATAAATCCATAGAACGGGATCAAGGATTCAAGTGGGATGAAATGCCCGTCGAGAAGTTTGCTGATTTCTGTTCCTTTCTACAAAATAAAATTGACAATACCAAGTTCGGCAGAACAAACAAAGCAAAAGGCAATAAAAACTATAGCAGCTATGAGGCTTACTTAACTAAGCATCTTGATCAAACAGAATGATATGGACGGGAATTAAAACATGAGGGCATCAAAATATGATGTCCCTTTTTGATGCCTCCAAATATCGCATATACTGCTCTTAAAGCAACCGATTCCGATACAAATGCCGCATCGGAGATGATTTCGTATGTTTCGTTCTCATCTCCGGCTGCCACAGGTTCACGTATTTCTTGACCATGTCCTGCGACGTGTGCCCCAGGATATCCTGGAGGCTGTACGGGTCGCCTTCGTTCAGGATATACATCTTGGCAAAGGTATGGCGAAGCGTGTGCGGGCTGACCCGCACATTTACAATTCCGGCTTTTTGCCCGTACTCACTCATGCTTTCCTGGAAGGTCCGAATGCTGAGCGGGCGGCCATCAAGGGTAACAAAAACATGTTTGCTCTTGATCTCACCCCTGGCCTTCAGATATTTCATCAATACCTTTCGTACTTCATCACAAAACGGAATATCACGCGGCTTTTTGCTCTTTCCGATGACACCCGTAAGCTGTGATCCCTTCATGTCCAATTGATCCAACATCAGCCGGCCTACTTCGCCGATCCGCAGCCCGGTGTCCAGAATGAGCGATAGAATAGCATAATCCCTGAAGCCGGTAAATGTATTTTGATCCGGTTGCTTCAGCAAGGCAACCACTTGCTCTTCTGAAAAAGAAGAAATGGTCGGTTGATGCCCTTTCCTTGTTTTCAGATGAATGGCAGGGTTATCCGGTATCCAGCCTTCATCGTGCAAGAATGTAAAAAAGCGTTTCATCGCCTTAATCCGATTGTTGATCGTATTCAGCTTATAGCCGCGCTGCTCTACCATCGCCATAACAAATTTATTGCGTAGCAGGTCAGCGTTGACGCCATAAACGCTGGCCTCAATATCCTGATCCTGCAAAATGCGCCGATAACACGTCAAACTGCTTTGTTCGAACTTGACGGTATGCTCCGAAGACGTTTCCGCCCGGCGGGCTCGAAGGAACAGTGTGACCGCCTCCTCCCATGTCAAGCGGTATCCAGGTGCGGTGCTTAAACCGGAATCGTACAACTCATTGCTGCGACGTTTAGACCCTCTATCCTGTTGTGAGAATAACGGCACCACATTTTCATTCATGGCTGGCTCCCTCCTGTCCAAGTGATTGCGTAATCGTGCCAAGCCTTTATTCACAAGCAAAAGAAGACCAAGGCATCAGCCCTGATCTTCTGTCCATCACACCCATCTCTAATTGCTTATCTTTGCACTTCAACAGCGGCTATCCCCTCGCTTCAATGCCGTCTGTCGGGGCCTACGTTCCCCTGTGTGCCGCTGTAGCGTTACCTGCCGAACCATGATCGCTCCAAGTGATAAAGCCCGCCAGTTGGCAGGCTTTATCACTATAGGTGACTTGTCCATTCCTGCATGTCGACTTCAGCCAGTTGCGCAAATAGTGCCAACCATTCTTGGCTAAGCCCATTTGTTTCCACACATTCAAAAAGCTCGTCCTCCAATTGTCGACAACTTGTCAAATCATCCCGATCAAATGCCTTCTGCCACGCCAATAATATGCCAGCTATGCTCAGCGCCAGTTGTTCGGTATTGGCATGAATCATATTTGTCATCCCAACTTCACCTCCCATTTTGGGGTGTCGTAGCATAACTCTGCATCCAAGGGAAAGCAAGTCCTTTTTCAGTTAACTGTTTCACTACACACCATCGGCACCCAACGGTTCGCGACGTCGCTGACCCTGGCCCGTCTCCTTCTCATGGTTCCGCAGAAAAATACCGTTGCGGCTATGGCCCTCGCATACCTCTCTCATAACTGTGCCGTTCCGCTTCCCAGTCCACGGATTTCCCATCAATTTGACGTACCGTTTGTTCCACAACTTCCCGAAGTGTCCGGTCCTGCGGCGGCGGACTGATCCACTCCCGTCTGTACGAAAGTAAACGATCTTCACCCATGAATAAGCAGTCCCGACCGACATACATCTGCTCGACTTTCCCCCTCCCCAGCCCTTTCGAAGATACGACATCGGTTGCAAGCACCAAGACGTGAAGTCCGTTGATTTCTCCTTCATAAACAGGTCCTCTACCCCAACGCGTAGTCACACGAAGCGGCATTTCAATTCCTCCATTTCCCTTGGCGTAATAGGGTCCTGTCATCCGTTTTACCGTTCAGTTCGGAAATCCGCCTTGCGCAGCCGCGATCGATAGCCTCTTTCAGTAGAAGCCGATGGTCGACGGAAGAGCGATAATTAGAAGTCTCCGGATGTCGATTGATCCTTCCCCATCGCCCGAGCAATCCCAACATTCGCTTTTACCGCTGAACATCCGAAGGGGTTCGTTCAAAACCGCGCCAGTTTTCGCTTGAAAGATTCCAACTCCCGAATGCGTTTATCCGGGTCTCGCCACGACGAAATCCCTTCTCTCCCGTCGATCATCTGAAGCGCCCGCTGCCGGATCACGGGCAACAACTGGCCTTTCTCCATCTGTAATGTGGCAAGCGCAAGCACGAGCGAAACATCATTCATTGCATCGGGAAAGTCCTCCACACATTTCTGAGTCACCTCTTCCATGGGCAGCCCTTCACGAACAAGCCGCCGGAAACGAGCACGCACGTCCAGTGCATCATCGTTCTCGAAAATCCCCGTTCCCCAAGCTCCCACTTCATCTCCCCCTTCAAATTTCATCATAGCCCGCTGCAAGCAGCGGGCGGCGTTCCCGTTTGCTTGGCGGAACTATTCATGCAAGAGGGAATCCTCCAGATCCGGCATGTCGATAGACAACGCCAATCCATCCGATACCCCTCTTAAATACCACGACTCTCGTTCATCCGTGAGCCGCTCGTTCAAGGCAGCTTCCCATGCCAGGATCATTTGAAACTGACTGGCAGGCAACTCCTCGCGGAGCCGCCCTTGTAACGCTGCAACTTGCTTACGCTTGTTGTCTTTCCAATGTTTTTTCGTGATGATCGTGTCCAGTTCGTCCATTCGCTTCCTAAGCACGGACCGCAGCCAATAAGATAAATGATCCACCCCAACCTCTCCCTTCATGCCAAGCTGGTGTCGATCTTAACTCTGCCAAGGCGTGCTAGCAAGTGCTGTTTGAAAGGCGGCAGCCTTAATCCCGGCTGTCCCGGTAACGATACATTTCGAACATCCAATCTACTGGTTGCCGGTCAAAGTAATTCACCGCCTGCTCGACCACGCGCTGCAGGCGCCGATCCTGAGGCGGTCCACCTTCCCACCCCCGCTCGTATCCAAGCAATCTGCGGTTGAAATCTGACGAATGGTCCGGGTAGACATACAAATGGCTAATGCGTCCTTTGGCAATCCCATAAGATGACGGTTCGTCAAACACTTGCGCTTCTACAAAATATCCGTCCACTTCTCCGATAAACCGCCTTCCCGTCCAACTTATCCCCGATTCGCGAAACATATTCGCTCCCCCTCGAATAACGCTTGATTGATATAAATTTTGGATGAAAAGGATCAAACAAACCAAAGCCTCTACCCGAAAGCAGAGGCTGCAGAGACTGGCTTACAAGGAGCGGTGAATTCTGTAAAAGTGTGTCCACTTATGCTTAACCGAGATGCGCACGACATCGCTTTTGACCGTGCCGTTGGAGAAGCGGACGTAAAAAGTGAAATCCAGATAGCCTCTGCCGAGGTCTTCCATCGTTGCGGAGCGTTCGATCCCGCCAAAGTCCTCGTAAGGCTGCCGCACCAAGCCTTCCCACTGTGTCCATGCCGTATTGGTGTGTTGCAGGTTGCGGTCAAGCAGATCCCGGCGCCTGAACCATTCGGGATCAGCGTAGGGATGCGTATATACGGTGTCCGGATATGCGGTACCTTTGACCTTCGTCCACACCGCTTCGGCATGCACATTGGATCCGGTAAGAATGGCTGAAGTCACCGCGTTCAGAACGAAATACTCACCGGCAAAATAATCGTTCACATCATGCACAGCATCGTTATATTCCTGATCTGTCATCTCCCCTCTATTGCGTTGCCGTTGCAGGTAATCGTTGAAGACCGGAATATTTTGCAGCCACTGATCCGTGTGCGATACAACCCCCTTGATGCCCAGCACCCCGACGGCAATCGTTTTTTCTCTTGTGGCCGTCGAAATGCCATCTGTTACCGTAAGCTTGACCTTATAATTCCCCGGTCCTCCCACGTTGGTATCAATGATGGGAGCGAGACTCCCATAGGGGCTCGTAAGTGTGAAATGCATGGTTTCCTTTTTCCCGTCAGGCCAAGTCAGTTCGTACTTGAGCGTCAATGGATCTTGATCTCCGTCGGCAACGATACTGCGCAGGTGTACTTCGTCCCCTTCATACGCCGGGCTTGGCGTCCAATCGAAATCAGCCGTTGGCGCGCGGTTGATAACCGTCACGGTTTTAACCAGTTGCGCGCATTGTCCCTTGGAGTCGCACACCACTTGCCGGATTTCCAGAACGCCGAGCGAATTGAACACTTTGATCCATGTCCCGCGGCTTGCGCTCTGCAGCGTCTCTGCTCCGCCTTCCGTTACGTTGCGGATGTAATATTCATGCGTCAGATTCGCCGCCGCGCCATCTTCTTTGTCCTTGGCCGTTGAAGTAATGGACAATGTCTCGCCTCTATATAATGTCGTCTTGCTGAGTGTAAAGCCCGGCGCCGGCAGCTCGTCTGGGGCGACAGGCGTTGCTATTGCGATCGTCTGCTCTGCCCAATAACTCCATGCGCCGTATTCGTCCTTGACCTGCAAGCCCACCGTGTACGTTCCCGTCTCCTGTGGCGTAACCAATTTCTCGTTTTTCTTTTCGCCGCTTGGCGAAATATAGAAGTATTTCCGCTCCAGAATACCGCGCGTCGTCTTGTAATCAATCCCCGTCGCCTCAGTATCATAGACGGTTGCACTTTGCCAGCGGTCCGGATCATAGCTCGTATCGTTCCAAACAACCGTTTTATCGTTTGGATTGACCGACAAGGTGAACTGGGCAACCGGCCGGCGATGCACCGTGATGATTTGCCAGAATTCATTGGACCATTTGCGGTAATCGGCAAACACCGCGCTGGGGAACCGGTAATCCGGATGCGGGTCATCCTGCGCCTTGAGCGTGATCCGGTAATTGCCCACTTTGTCAAACTGCAGCGCCGGGCTGGTGAGCGTCTTGCCATTCAGCGCGGACAATCCTTGGTTGTTCAGAAATTTAGGCGTATGCTGAATGGTCCACTGGTAGTTGCCGGCCATCGGGTCATGCTCCGGGTCGTCGAAAACGATATTACTGTATCGCACATCCGCTGTTGCCGTGCCGCCTTCCCAAATGGCGAAATTCGTTAACCACGTCGCCGCGGACTCGGACAGTTGAACGCGCGCAATATCGGCGAAATTTACGTAGGACTTGTCAGTGAACGGACCGAATTTGCCGGATGTAAACTTCGTGTCCACTTTGTCAAAATACGGCACACCATTCACGAATGCCTGGATTCGGTTACCCAACATGCTTACTTTGAAGTGATACGCCGTATCCGCCAGGAAGGAAAAAGCAATCTGCTGCAGCACCGTTCGGCTGCCGTTCACGTATTTGGACAAATACAACTGAGATCCGTCCGTTTCGACCGCGTAGCGGTTGCGCGCATCCGTCATGCGGAAGGACATGCCGGCCAGCTTCGTATTTGCCTTCGGCTGCACCATCGTCATCGTCCAGGTAAGATCCGAATTGTCGACCGTCTCCGTCGATACAAACTGACCAAGCTTGAACCCCTCGTAAGGCTGCGTGTTCGTCGTCGGCGAGCCGACGATCAGCCACGGCGTCAGATTATTGGTGTCTTCATAGCCAGCGGAGGACTTCGTGTAAAAAGCCAGATACATACCGTCTCCGACGTAATAACCGCCTTTTTGCGTATTCGTCGCTGTGGCGTAAGGCCCTGATATATCCAGCAATCCCCCGCCGTTAAAGCTGGTCACCGCCTGGCCGCTGGCGTTGGACACCGCGATACTATTCATCGTCAGTACTGTCTTGTATCCGTCCGTTGTGTAGGTGGTCCACCCTGCCGTGTCCTCCGTATATGCCCCTGTCCAGGGAATACTGACCTTCGGACTGATCGAAGTAAATTGCGGACCTGTATACGTGGTGGCAACACCCGTATCCATGTTGATCGCCTGATAGTACAGATCAGCGCCGTAACCGTTAATCGTGTAGCTGCGCGCCACCACTTCCCGGCGAATCGGATTGATCAGCAAAATATTGCGCGAGTCTTGCGGGCTTCCGAGCGCCGCTGTAAAGGTTTTTCCATCATTGGGGTCACGCCCGGCCAGTAAGGTGCGCCAAGCAATCTGATAGTCCGGCGTTAATTTGTAAATATATGTGTACCGGTCATTCGATTCATACCCTTCGATAATATTACAAGTTGCATTTTCCCAACCATACCATTCTCCACCCGCTCCCCGGTACAGGTTGTAGACATTGGTGGAGATGTTGCACGTTTTCTGTACGCCGTTAATGACCATCGGCTGTTTCGTCAGCGATCTGCCGAACTTGACCTTCTTTACGATTTCGCCGTTGCGGTTAAATTCGAACGCCGTACCGCTGGTATCGAAATAAACCAGGTTGTCCCCCTTGGTAAACAAATTATCTGACCTAATCTGATATATGGTACCGAGCGTTGTGATATAATCTTTACCGTTGAGTCCCGTACTTTGAATGAGTGTGCCGGTCACAGCATCGTAGGTGCGAATATCCATTAAATCGAAATCGTAGTAATAATCCTCATCCCCCACATAGGTCACGCTCTCCGGACTTGTCCAACGAATGATCTGGTAGACTGTTTTATCCGAAACCTCATACGCGAGCACTTGCCCTTCATAAGGCGTGCTGTTGTATACTCCCCTCGCGCCGGCATAATCGTGATTGCGCATGGCGTTATAGTCTTTGAATGTCGCCACCTTGAAAGTAGGCCTTACCAATTGGGAAGGATGCAGCACATAATCAAACGGACTGCCATCCAGGTAATGATGCTCAAGTGTCGGATAATAACAGCCGTCGCACACTGTCCGGAATTCATAGCGGCCAATCTTCGATTTGTTCATTGCCATGAACGACAGACCATATCTACTGAAACTGCCCTTGTTCTCGGCCGTCGCGGAGTAGTAGATATGGCTTGGTGTCGAGCGCAAGAGAAACTGCTGATTTTGTGAAATGTTAAAACTAACCGGGCGCAACGTTTCCGGATGTGCGCTCCCGTTGGGCACAAGCAAGGGCTGCCTCTTGGCGTTGTCTGCCACCGTTATCGCGCGATACGCATTCAGCGTATTGGCCCCGAAACCGCCGTTTTGCAGCGGATCGGCCCATACCAGGGAATAATCCATACTGTATCGGGTGTATGACGAGTATTGCCCCTTAAAGCTGTCGCCCATCCGACCGACGCCCGCGGCCAGCGTGCCACCCGCGACAGACCAAGCCATAGTCTTGTCCGGGATGGCCGTCGTCGTATTCGTCTGGTACAAGGGCCAACTGCCGAGAATATCCTGCGGCGCGTAAGTTTTCTTGTTGTCCGGCTGCGGGATGTCGTTCCCTCCCTCCACCAGGAAGGAAACAGAAGGCGCCTGGTTCACCGTATCGATAATGACAGACGCAGTCGCCGATTTCCCGTAATCTTCCGTAACCGTCACTTCTACCTCATACTTGCCGACTCGCATTGGAGTCAGCGTCGTCTTGGCAAGTGTGCCCGTCATGGCCGTCCATGCGTCATCGCCGAAACCGTTGTTATTCTTGTCGTAGCGATAGCGATACACCGCCGAGACGATCTTATCGCCGTCCGGTGAAATCGAACTGTTGACCACGTCGTAAGCGGTTTGTCGAATGCCAAGCGGCTGCGCATTCAGTATCGCGAGAGGCGGCTCGTCCGGTAGAACGTTGACCGTCAACGCCGCAGGATTCAGCGATTTCAAACCGGCGCTATCGAACACATCCAGCGTAATCGTCTGCGGTCCCGGCGCCGTATAGACGGATTTGCGATTGGTCCAAATATCGCGGCTGTGATCGATCGTCCGTCCTGCCGGGCTATAGCTGAGATTGCCATGAATGGCAGGCGTAACGGGATGATTCTCCCGGATCACATCCGGTACTGCGATGACCGGAACCGGATTCGGCGCCGACACTTCAACGCATGCTTGCCTGGTGCTTGATGCACCGAAGCTGTCGCGCATCGTGCCCCTCGCGCAGAAATATCCGGGCGCGTCCATCAAAATGCGGTGATAGCCGTTGTTATAAGCGTCGTATTTGCCCGGAATCGCCTGTGCCCAGGAAGTTTGTCCAGTGAAGTCGAAGCCCAGGAACTCGATGCCATCCCCGTCCGGATCGCGCGGCGTCGGGTCATCCAGATGCACCAGATCGAGCTGCGTACCCACGATGACCTTGCTCTGCACACCGGCCTGCGTCCAGACGCCCGGCGTCGTCCAACCAACCGCGAACTCCGGCGGGTTGTTGCCGGTCGGGCCGTTGACGGTCAACGTCTTGGATGAGATCCAGCCGGAATCGCCGCAGGATGCTGTGATCTTGAGCGTCACACTGTGACTGCCAATGCCCAGAACATAAGGATAGCTGGAATAAGAAAAAGACGAATCCAGGTTACGGCCATAAATCTTGCCGCTTGTCCACCCGGACCCGTCACGCTCGATTTTATATTGATGGTACTGATAAGTGCAGCTTGCTGATAGATTGAAGCTTTTGGGCTTCAGGGTGAAACTGTCACGCCAGTTGATCGTATGCGATGGTACAATGTCGAAGTCTCCGGTGATCGTCTTTGGCGGCGGTGTCGGCGTCGGCGTTTCCTGTAGATCGCCCCATTCGACGTAAAGCTGCTTATCGTTGTAGATGTACGTACTTCCTTCAAAATTGAATGAAAACGCCGCATAGTACCAAATCTGACGTGCGCCGGGACTGGCGTAGTCGTAGAACAAGCCCGGCGTAGAAAATGTGTATTTGTCCTGCTTATACGTTATTGCGGTTAATGAAGCCGAACCAAATGTCTGTTTGTAGTGAATTGTGATCTGATTTTTGTTTGTTGCCTGTTTGTACTGATTAAGATATTGAGTAGAACTATCTGAATAAGAACATTTGTCCACATGCTCACCACTACAAACGATCTGTCCTCCTGCAACTGTGACATCCACTGGCCTTATGGAACTGGTTTCAATGGCACTGTCGTTGATTGCTTTTTCGGACAATTCCGAATACGTGGGATTCCTATCAAACGTATACCTTCCACTCTTTGTCAACGTAAGCGACAACTGATCATCTGTACAATTCGGATATGCCTTGAGGCCCCATTCATCGTTTGGTGCGGTAGGGCACGCATCGCTAGACGGGAATTTAACACCCTGTGGTGCGCCAGACTTCCATGTATTGCTACCGCCAGAGCGATTCCAGTAATACGCGCCACCATAAGGACTGCCACCGGATGCCGTTAGTTTTTCCTTCGTACCTTGGATTGTCTCTGAGCCAGAAAAGGAAGTTTTATTAAGCCAATCTCCCGCAGCTTGGCGCAGCAACGTCCCCTCCTTACTATACCAAGCAAGGTTCCTTATGACTTTCCCAGCCTTTGTACCGGTGCTGAACGTGACCGTCTTGTATACATCTTCTGAAAAAATAAAAGGCACAATCGAAGTCCGATCATCGCCTGAAGAAGATGCATACACCGGCTCAAGCTTCTCATCTGGAGATGCCGCCATTGCCACATGCGGTGCATAAAGAAAAGCCCCCCCGACGAGGGAGAGGCTTAAAGTTATCAGATTGATGATTGACAAGCCTCTTCGCATTTTATACACCCCTAACCCATGATCTTACAATCTCTGAGTATATATAGCTGTCATGAGAACCTCCGGCAAGCCCCTCTACCTGCAAGTTGATGACAATCCGCTCATCGTTGGTAAATTTATAGCCCGAACGCGGGAAAGCAAAAAGTCTCTTTCCATCAGCATCATAATTTTTATCGTCGATCACACCAACATTAGTCGGTGTCAATAGCTTCGTCCGATAGTTTTCAGGATAATCAAATCCACGAATCTCCAACCCTAACACATCCAAGTATGTCTCCGGCGCATGATTGTAATTGATTTTATACTTAACAAACAGTACATAAGCGTCGTCGGGAACAGGAAGATACTCGTTATATCCCCACTTCATCTTATCCATTGCGGGTAACAAGTACCGATTCGGATCGTTCTTGTCCGCCAGATCGATAGCAATTAACTCAGTCAGTTCTCCGCTGAAGTTTTTGTTCTGCAGTCTAAGTTTTCCCACATCCCATGAACGGATACCAACCTCGGCGTATGGATTTGTCTCATTCACGGGGTCATTAAAAAACTGCGGCATAACCGTAAAAATATTCGTGCTATGCCACGCCAATTCCGCATTGGCCATGGCGTACTTGTCCACCGCAAGTTTCTTGCCCGCATTCACCGCCAGAATCCGCTCGATGACCGCCACCGCTTGTGCCCGCGTCGATGTGCCGTCCAACGCTAGTTTTCCGGCACCAATCCCGGCCAGAATACCAAGCTCCGTTCCCCTGTAGACCAACCAGTTATCATCGGCTGCATTTGGATCGTTATCAATACCCGGCGTAACTGCCCGGACAGCCAGTTTCACCATTTCCAGCCTGGACAGGTCATCATCATATTTATCTTTAAAATCCTGTTCTTTACGAATGCCCGTCTCGATCAGCGCGGCCACGTAGGGCTGATACCACGGCTCCCCCTGCAGCGTATGCGGCAACTTGAGGCCATCTGCCAGCATGCGAAAAAACTGCGCTCGGCTTACCTTTTCATCGGGCTTGAATGTGCCGTTCGGGAATCCACTGACATAGCCTCGCTCCACGGCAAGCCGGATGGCATCGCTTGCCCAATGTGTAGCGGCCACATCCTTGAACGGCTGCTCTGGCGCCGGCGCTGCAACCGCAACAGGCAGCCCAGCCAGCGCCAAGGCCAGCGCCAGAAGCCCCGCCAGCCATGCCTTGTTCTGCTTCATCTCCACACCCCTTTTTTATTCCAGTATGACCTGTCGGCTATAACACCGCATGTAATGCTGCATCCCGCAAAACTTCCTGATACAAAAAATGCCTCCTTTCGGAGGCTGCAAATTTAATGAATCTGCTCCATCTTCGTGAAATCTGCTTCCGAAAGTCCCGTCAACTTCGTGATTACGGCCCAATCCATACCCTCGGCCAGCATATTTCGAACAATCTCAATTTTCCCCTTCGTAATCCCTTCCGATCTGGCGCCGTCCAACATCGAAGCTTCATCATGCAGAGCCTTTTGCCGCATCTCGTACAGACGGCGGGCCTCGGCGTCCTGGCTCAAATATTCCAACGCGGTCATGGCTTTACCCAACGCAGGCTCATTCATCCTTAACACCTCCCAGTTCTTTTTGCTCTCACTCTTCAAAAACAACAGCCAGTTGATCAAGCCGCCTTCAACCGACCATTCCTCCGTATTCAACTTTGATAATTCCAGAAAGTGAATCTCGATGTCATCAATGAGTGTAACTCCCGTGTGGTCCTCTCGCAAGTGGAAAACGTTATGGAAACGATCGCCCGGCAAAATGGAGAAGTTCAAAATATTGATCGTAACGCACTTTTTCAATTGCTTGTATAATTGTCCCTCCGATAGCTGTCCCGCATACAGTTTACTCCAGTAGTACAGCGTACGCTTCTCGTTATCATATTTATTAAAAAGCTGCATCTCCACATTGACCAGTCTGCCATCCGCCGTCTTGGCTTCAATGTCGAAAATGGATTGCTTGTCCTGCGGTGCATCCTTTTCGGTGTACGGATTCAGCAAGATGATTTCAGTCAGCGGTTGATTCCCAGCCTCCACAAAGGTTCTGTTAAGGAATGCCAGCAGTATATCTTGGTTCTCGGCACTGCCAAAGATGCGCTTGAAAACGAAATCGTTCCTGGGATCCAGTAAATCATCCATCTCGCTTATCCACCACCATTCGTTATTATGTTCAGTATACCATGACTTCGTATTGGCTTGTAGTCGCAGTTCGTCTCTTACTACCCTCCGGGCCTGACATACTCATATACACCCGGCACCCGAATCGGCGGAGGCGCGTTCGCCCTGCGCACCAAAGATGGGTAGTCTATTTCAATCACCGCAATAACCGCAGGTTCCCGGAGCAGACGCGTAATATGGTAATTCGCATCTTCATATAGAAATGGAAAACGATGCGTGGTGTGATCCACAATTTGAAAATCCAGCACATGGACGCTGGCATGCACCGGAGCGCCGGGCTCGGGGTCAAAGTTGGTGTTTAAACCCAGATTCTGTTGCAGATATTGATCGAAATAAGCCCGTGCCTCTGCCGGACGAATACGCAGTTCGCCGACACCGTAGTCTTCTATACTCTCGTTGAGCGCGGCCTGCAGCGCTTTATTGTTCGCGTTCTTGATCAGTTGCCGCTGCTGATCCCAAGCCTGAAATTCCTCTTGCAAGAGCCAGACGTAGGTGACCATGAATAGTGCCGCAATAAAATAGAAAATTTTGTCCATATTCAGCCATCGACCCATTCACTGGTTGTATATGCTCTTGCATAATAGTCCTTTGGCAACTCCTGACCGAAAAAGGAAAGTACGAACATCGGCATTCTGGGCGCAATAATCGTGACTTCCAGATGTTCGCCGCGCTTAAGCGGCTGAGTGGTGTTCGTTTGCCATTGTACGTCCGCCGCTTTGAAGCCGACCTGCGCAAGGTTTTCCATGACGGCTTCTTTGACCTCCGCAGTCAGCATGCCTGCCGGGGCCATCTTTTGCGCCGCGTACTCGGCATTGCTCTTCACCACAATGGACAATGTATAGTCGATATGGCTGAGCATGGGCTGCAGGACCATGAAGATAAGCAACCAAAAAAATGAGATTTTCACGAAGACACCGGACAATTGCCTCCGCCTCCTTTCGGGGTTTGCGCTTAGTAACGCTCAATGCGTTTATTCATTTCGGTCACAACAGCCTGCGTGCTCGCCAGCCATTGCAAAAAGAACGTCGTCACTATGCCGATCACCACAAATGCCAGCAGTATCCACAATATTTTTTTGATGTCCACTCCTGCCAGCTCCCTTCGTCTTTCCCATGAAAAAGCCCCGGCGCGGATAACCGGGGCATGGGGATGAAGTTCCATTAGAGCTCGTACTGCAGCCCGCCATCCGGTTCAAACGTTTGCAGCGGGCTTGTAATTTGACTGGTATCCGGCAATTCGGGCACTTGGTTACCCATGTTCGTGAGCTGCGCGCGCACAATGGCCAACACAGCAACCGCGATTAACCCGAAAACGACAAAACTAAATACTACCCACAAGATTTTTTTAATGTCCATTCCTCAACACTCCCTGATCAAATGAGTTTAATATTGAATGCTCTTTTGCACCATGGCCATGTATTGCAGCAATATCAAAATCACCATCAAAAACGTGATCATCATCGGTATGCTGTTCAGCGCGCCCAGCAGCGGCGCTTGCATGTCCTTGCGCTGTTTGTAGCTGTCCGCGCTGATTTTCTCCAGATGCAGCGCGTTTTCCCTGATAAAACTCTCCGCTTCCCGGATCGAGTCCGCCGTTTGGAGAAACACACAAATTTGCCGGATGAACCGATGCTTGGGCGGGAAACGGCTCTCCAGCCAAGGATAGGCCGCACTGCCGCTCGTCGTAAGCAGTTGCGAAAATTGGCGCAAGTCGGTGGAGAGAAGCGGAAAGTAGGGCGCCACATTTTGGACGAACAAGCTCATCTGTATCGTTCGCTTGGAACGTGTGATCTCATACAACCGTGCGAATGCAATCAATTCGCCATCGCGGCCCTGCTGCTGTTTGGCCGTGTACTTGGCTGCACGCCGCGGCTTAGGTGGCAAGTAGCGGCGGGTGAGGGCAAAAACATGAATCACCTTCTCCCTCATCCGCAGCAAATCACCTGAGAGAAGCACAAGCAGCACGAGCAACAAGAAAAACCCCATGCCATAGATGGATGCGTATATCGCAATCACCCCCTTTCAGGAACGCTCCCAGGTTCCCTTCATTTGTAGTCGAGCGCCGGCATGCGCAGCCGCAGCGCAATCAACACCCCTGCCGCAATGGCCGCCAGATTCAGCAGGAGCAGTCCGGCGCCGACAACCGTTTGGAATTGCAGCGGCGCATACACGTGCCAGCCGATCACCCCCGCCAAACCGCCACAAATGGCGACCAGCGACAAGGCGTTGCCCCATAGTCCGGTCTGGATGGCGTCCGACATCTCACGCTTGGCGTCGAGGATGACCGACAGTCTGCTCTGCATCGATTGTCCGAGCGCCACCAGCGAATCGCGCCACGAAGATCCGGTGCGGACGGCAAACAGCAAATCCGAAATAAACGCAACCGCAAACGTGGTATTCACCACCGCGGCAAACCGCTTTGCCTCGGCTTCAAGTTCCTCTTCTTTTTGATAACCGGTCAAGCAAACCGCAAGCAGCCGCAGCGGCCTGTAAAGCGTGCATTTTGCGCCCAGTTGCGTTGCCGCCGCCAGAAGCGCCTCATCCACCGACAGGTGGGCGAAACGCGGCAGCGTCCGGACCACATCCAGCAAATCGTAACCGGCCTTAATTTGTTTGAACACGAAGCGAATCCGAATGTACATGTAATACAGCGTGACGCAAGCGCCGGCAGCCATGAGCGAAAATACAACGCCAACGCTTGGACTGCCGATTTTACTGGCGGAACCGGCCAAGAGGCTGTTGCCCGTCAACCACGAAGGAAGCGCGATAAAAAGTAAAAAGGAAGCGCATAGTGTGAAGGCAAAAATCACCGCGGCCTGATAGCCGAATTGCCACACCTGATGGGCGCGATCCGGGCGCAGGAGGCTGAGCATGGTATCCAGATGCGCATAAAAGGGAGAGGCCTGGACCTGTGTTTTGTGCCTTTGAAACGAGATATGCGTTTGCCTGGCGGCTGCCCTGTACGCAGGCGCAAGCAAGCCGGCGAGGCCGGCCGCAGCGGCGACATATCCGAGAATGAGCCACATCAGCTTTGCACCCCCAGTACAGCCTGGCATTTGCGGCTGGGCACGATGGGACTGGCCATCGGATGCGCCGCGGCCAAGCCGGCAAGCGCTGCCCTGAACCGCTCGGCCAAGGCACGATTGACGCGCGTCATTCGCTCCCATAGCACTGGCGAGATGTCGGCGTTATACGTCCAACACTGGTTGTCAAAGTCAAACCGTATCCAGTCGTTGGCATACACCTGCGGCACGGCGCCGGGATCGTACCTGATTTCCGATAACCTCACGAGCTTCTTTTTGCCATTTGCCAGCGGCATGAGCACAGCCACGATCTCGACGCTTTTCAGCACGCCGAGCAAATGCCCGCGCAGACTGCCGCCACCTGTCGCGTAAGCTGCGTTCGCCCCCTGATACGGGATATCCTCGGCATCCGTCGTGTGATAAGTGCCGATCAGGCCGCGGTAGCCTTTTTCACCCGCAAAGTTGTAAAACAACCACTCGCCCCAACGCATTTCAGACATATAAATAACATCCGGGTCATGCCGAAGCGATTCGATGCCTACCTCCATCAGTTCATCCGGGTTTGCAATAAGCGGCGTAACCCGATGACTCCTCGCAACCTTTGCGAGCGGCAGTGTCGATTCCGGATGATTTTCGATGAGGATCACGCCCAGTGCGATGCCTGCATGCTTGAGTTGTTCGGCAACGAGCGTGTCCGCAAATGTTGTTTTGCCGGAGTCGACAGGCCCCGAGATGATCAGGTTGGGATAAAGTTGAGACAATGATGAAAATACGCTTGCCGTTTCCGGCGCAATCAGTCCCGATCCCGCCTGATCGTCCAGACTCATCTGCTCGACAACCTTTCTGCGAAAAGTAATGACAGGGTATCCATGCCATGTGCGCGGCGGAATCCACATGGCTACCCGCACGAAACGGCCCGGCCATAGCGGGTCGTCCAGCTTGAATTCGGCTGACGGCGAATTGGGGTCGATCCTCACCCGCTCGTCCTGGCGCGCAAGTGTGCGCATCAACTGGCTGACCCGTTCCACACTGTGAAAAGCGTAGGGATAGGGCTGATATTCGCCGTCTGTCGCCACAGCGACCGATGTGCCGATAATCTGCATTTTGCCGCTGTTTGCGTAGCTGCGATTCAAAAACCATGGCGCCACAACCGAAAACCCCAGCCATTCCTGATAGATCGCCTCGGTCAAACTAAAGCCGCTGTAGCTCTCCGGTATGCGCCCCGTATAAGGCGTTTGGCGAATATGTTTTTCAATTTCTTTACTGCTTGTGGCAATTGCCAGCACATCGCCTGCAAGCGCCCGTTGGGCAAGCGACAAAAAATGGTCATCTGATTCCATGCGGACGCGAATCGTTTCTTTGAGCCTCTCCACATAGCCAAAAAAATCACCGCGTCCATCGGCGCGGTGAAGCACTTTCTCCTTGAGGTCAAATATCGCGATCACCCCCTTCAAGCAGCAACGTCGTTTGAGACAAGCGCTCCTGTTCTTTTTTGGTCAGCGGCAGAAAAAACGGTGAAGTTTTCTCCTTATATAATGGAAGAGATTCGATTCCGAATACCTGCATGCCTATGCGGTCTGCGATTTCTCTTGCCGGCATGTCCGTGTCGCTTTTGTTAAGCAGCAAGCACCAGTGCTCCGCACCAATGCCAAGGTCTTGCGACAATCGCATCAGCCGCTCCAACTGCAAACGGTAATCTGCGTGACCTACCATAATTCTGAGACTGCAATGTTGCACAGCATGCACCCATGCGGCAGAATGCGGGATGGCGCCGCAATCGCAGACGACCATATGCTGTTGCCGGGCCGTGTCGATCAGGTGAGCGACTTCATCCTCCGTGTAGTCCATGGCAAGGATCGGATCGCTGTTGCCGGGCAGATATTTAAACCGGTCCATGGCGATGAGCGACTGGATGTCCAATTGGCTAAGTAAGCGGGCGGACAGGCGCGAACGCCAGTTGTCCAGCTTCACATCCGAGTCGGCTTTCCACCCCGGATTGAACAGGTTAAGACCCAGCATCACGGCAGGCTTGCGCAGCGATTGGGCCACCAGCGCCGCCACACTCGTAACCCCGATGCCCGGCGTGACGCCAAAGACGCCCACCACCCCATGCACCGGCGTCTTGAGGCGCTGAAAAAGTGCTCCAAGCATGTCAAGCATGGATGGAATCGCGATCTGCGGCCTCAAAAAAGTGATGCCAAGCTGACGGCACGCCAGCGCAACCGCCTCAAAACCGGAAATGCCAGGTGTCAGGTAGTAATAGATGAGCCGGTTGTACGGATAATCGTCAGCCAACTCGCGCAAGCGCGATGCGGGCACAACCTCGCTTGTCACCAGCAGCGCCTGATCGTTCACCACTTCCGGCGGCGGCAGCTCCTGATAGTTTGCCAGTTCATAGTCCGCATCCTTGAGCGGCTGCACCCATAGCGGCGGCAGCCCCGCGGTAAACAGTTTCACGACAGTCTCCCCCGTTTGCTTCATGGCGCTCTGACGATCCATAGTTTGTACCCCCGGCTGATCATTTCCTGTATTTGCGAGGCAATCTCTTGCTTCACAAGCAGTTCAACCGCATTGATTTTCTCGCTGGACGTTTTGCGGTCATTATCCTTGCCCTCTGCTGTATCCATCACCACATTGCCGTTCGCCGACCAAACCGAGGATACGAGCACATTTCGAATGACCAGCGGCGACAGCATACCATCCGGCATTTCCTCCTGACCGGCCTCACCCGCCGCGGCGCCGATGTCCTTCATTTCTTGAGCGGACGTATCAAACTGCGGCGATGCTGTACGGGGCGTGGACGCTTCAGGCATGGCAAACCCTTCATTCCCGCTTTGCCTTTGCCCGCCCGCATCCAAGGTGTTGCCGGGCACGGCTCTGGTATTGGCTTCAAAGAAGTACAAGTGCACCGTGTCCCGCATGCGCAGCGACGAGCCCATGGCAAAGATCACGCTATTGGGCACGGGAAGAAGAACCTCCCCCTCCTTGGGCTGCAATACGTCTACTTCAAACCATGCGCCAAACAAAAAAGAGCCTTGCGGCACGTTGGTTTGCAGCGTTTGGCCGACAATATCGCTTGTCCGGCGCAGGGCGTCTTTGGGCACTGCCTCACGATGCACATACTGCACTGCCACATCTTGCGCCGTGACGGGCTGATGTGCCTTGATCGGGCGCACGGCAATGACCACGGGCGTCCTGTTCATCTTCGGGCCGTAGTAGTACAACCCGGAAAGCGCGGTGATGCCGATGACAAAACATACGGCAGACAGCGTGATTCTGAGTTTTGGACTCACTTGCTTTCCTCCTTACCGCATATTTCGTCTCGCCGCCTACCGCCGCAAATCAGGCGGCAACCCAATGCCGCGAAAGTTGCGATCGCCACGTTGCAGCGCCTCTCGCTCGGCTTGCTGTGCTTTTTTGTAGTCAGGATGAGCTTCTTCCTTATCTGCGCAGTCCATGCAAATCGTCTGTGTGTTGAATATGCTCATCGTACTGGCCAGTAGCGGTTTGCGGCACCGGTCACAGCGCGTTTTGTCGAAAAAGTCCATGTTCTTCCTCTCCCCTCGGCTAAATGACACCCCATGATTTACAGCAGCTTGGTGAATACACCGGTTAGCCGCTGCCCAACTGCCGGTCTCGGCGGCGCCCATCCTCGCATGCCGCAATCCATTCACCTTCTTGCGATCCCGGCGCAAACAAAAAAGAAAGCACGGGAATGCGCCCCCTTTGGAACGGATCATATAAAAGCTTGTCACTTTGTTTCCTTGCTTCATTGCGACGCCGCTCTAACTGGATTCGGCAGGTGTGCCGATACCGCCCTGTTCATGCGGCAATGCCGGTTCTTGCTCCGGCCGGGCAACGAAATCGGCCTTTGCTTCCAGGAAGGCGTGAAGCTGAAATCCGTCCAATAACCCGTGTATATACATTTCTGCTTTCTTCCCGGATTCGCGCAGCCCCACTTGATCTTCCCAATCCACGAACAGTTCACGCTGCTCTTCGGAGAGAGAGGCCTGAAGCTTTGCCAGCCCATCGGCAGATCCCTCCATCTTGCCCTTTGCTTGCATCTGTCGCCCGATCGTATCCACACGCTGACTGATGGCGGCTCTGAACCATTCCGGCAGATTTTCCACAACACCCACTCCTTTCAAGCTTGTGTCGTAGCTTAACTCTGCCGGCGCGAGTTGGCAAGTCCTTTCTCATTGCTTTCTCATCTTTAGGCAAACTGCTTTAGCGATCGGCTTCAAAAGACCAATTAATGTCCTTTTGATCAAAATATCGAACGGTTTTCTCTACAACTGCGCGGACCACCCGCTCCGTTGGCGGGCCGCCGTCCCACCCACGATCATAGTTGGCCAGCCATTTCGAAAATGCGGTATTGGCATTCGGCAAGACAACAAGACGGCTGATCCGGCCTTTGGCAATACCGTAGTGGGAAGGCTCGTCAAAGACCTGAACTTGTACGAAAAATCCGTCCACTTCACCGTCGAACCGTCTTCCTTGGAATAATGGCTCTTTTTCTTTAAACAACATGTCATTCCCTCCCGGAAATGTTAAGACAAATCCCTCACATCATGATTAGTCATACGGTTGATGCTTTTTCGTCGTGCCGCACTTGTTGCATTTCACAGTGCATGTCCGCATATAGTTCAGTTTTTCCATGCCGCTCAAACCAGCCGGATACGATTCAACTTCAATGACGACAAAAATGCCTCCACATGGGCAAACAAACATTCCCTCCACCTCCTCCCCAGGCCGATGCAGGATCCGGATTAAAATCGAAGCAGTTTTTCTCTAAAGACCAACAATTCCCGCATTCGCTTCTCCGGTTCCCTCCAACTTTCGATGCCTTGTTGCTCGTCAATCATGCGAAGCGCTCGCTTACGAATATCCGGCATGAGCCTGCCTTGTTCCATTTGCAGCGCAGTCAGTGCCAAGACAACAGAAACATCGTTCATCGGATCGGGGTAATCCGCCATACACTTCTGCGTGATTTCCTCGACCGATAACCCTTTACGAGCATGACGCCGAAAACAATCCCGAATATCCAGTGCATCATCGTTTTCGAAAATTCCCACTCCCCATGCCCCCATGTACCTCCGCCTCCTCCGGAAAAATAAAGCTTATCTATTCGTAATCAAAACCAGTGGCCCGGCCGATCGCCACCCCGTTCATCATCCCGTAAATGGCGTCGCTGCCGGCATTCATATACAAAACAAGTTCCCCAATCACAGCCATATGCTGCGCACCGTTGGAGGTAAAATGAATGTTAAAACCCGGATATGCTTTCACAATCTTGGCCTTGAACTCCGCATAGCTCATGTGCCCTGACGCTCCTTTCCAACAAACGCTGTCTGGGCATTCCTGCAAGTCTATTTTGGAGAATCTGATTCATCTATTTGACTTCTTTCATCTCCCGACCAACCATTGCCTCAGTCTGCGGGATTTCGCAGGCGGCTTGTTCGGCGCTTTTCCCATCCACGCCCCCACCAGTTGCGCGATGCGAAGCCGGTACGGGCTGCACGGCGAACAGGCCAGCACTTTGCCGCTCTGACCGGCATGACCGACCGTCGAATCCTCCGGCAATTCGAGCAACAATGGCCAAGGCAGCAGTTCTTGCCACTGCTCCCCCGGCATTGGCCCTTTCAGCCGGTTCCCGATCAGGCAGAACGCCGGCGAAGAACGCAGGCTATCAAAGTGCGGGATCATGCATGCCAGATTGTGCACACTGGCGGGATCATCGGTGGTCATCAGCATGACGCAATCCGCTTGCGCAAGTGCCAGTTGGACGACAGCATCGTAATGGGCAGGCGTATCGATCAGGACGATATCCGCTTCTGATTTCAAAAATTGCAGTACATTCTGCAGCCGCTCCGGCTCCCATCGGAGGTCTGTCGGCTGTTCCGGGGCCGCGACAACAGAAAAACCCGCCTTCGTCGGCAACAAACAAGCCCGTCTGGCAAGTGGGTCGTCCAGTCCGCGAACGAGGTCCACGATCGTTTTGACAGGTTGCAGATCCATACTGACAGCCGCCGTTCCATGCATCAGGTCCAGATCAAGCAGGCAAACTCGGCACTTTTCCTTGGCCAGCCCGGCAGCCAGATGCAGCAGAAAAGTTGTTTTGCCAACGCCGCCTTTGGCGGCGTATACTGCCGCAACTGATGGCAGTTGGCAGCCCGTCCGGCGCGGCGGAAACCCTGGGCCAACCGGCTCTGCCGCCAGATCAGCAGTAGCTACGGAATCAGTTGCAGGATCAGCACTTTCCACCTGGAAAGTCGAAGCAACCGGCGCACCATGGCTTTCCGCCAAGCGGCGAATGGCCTTGCGCTGCGACAAAGGGATAGAGCTCGCTGGCGTGATGCCGCCATCCTCCGGTCCGGAAGCGGAAGAACAGAATCGATTAAAGAGTCCTTCTGCTTCATCCGCTTCAGTAACTATGCCGGAGACGCCAAGCGCTGCCAGCGGCAGCTCTCCCGCTTGCGTATGACTTCCAACCAGCAAGATCACCGGTACTTCTTTTTCCCGAATCAACCGAACGTAGTCCTGCCATTTCCCGACTGCCGAATCGATGACCACCACATCTGTGGGTACCCGAATCAGGTCCGGGTCATGAACCAACTTGACATCATAGCCCGCCAAGCGAAGCCGCTCCACCCACATCTGACGTCGGCTCGGGCGAAACAACACAATCCGCACATCCGCACCTTCTTTTCACAGAATACCGTTCAATGGGAGGATGGCTCGAAGCCTTGAAATATACCTACCCAGTAATCGCTCCGGTTCTTCTCCACCCAACTTGCCGCGATCGGATAGCCCATCGTCCGTGCGCAACGAATTACATCGGAAACAATCAGCATGTTGGTCTTACCCGACAATCGAACAGCTTCCAAACCCTCCCATACCTGCTTGGGCACGCGCATATTCTTTTTCACTCTCCTTTCTTTGGAGTTCCTATCTTTTGTCCTTGAAAGTAGACCCCCGTCTTTACACCGCGCTCATGATTCCGAACGATATCCGCTTCTGATTTTAAAACTGTTTTCGTAACGAATACCGTTCAAGAGGAGAATGGCTCGAACCTTGCAAATGCACCCCGAACATACAAATCCGGGTGTTCATGAATCCACACTGCTGTATCCGGGAACCCAAGTTTGATAGCCTGATTCATAACCCCGTGAAAATCCAACATGTTGACGGCGCCTGATTCATGCACCGCCTCAAGTCCTTGCCAAACGGCTTTGGATACCTTAATCATTTGGTTTCCCTCCTTCTGCCTAATTTCTTGCCGGCAAAATAGATGTCCAGCTTCACACGGCGCGCGACATAAAAGGCAAAATCCTCCGCATCCGAATACGTATCCCGCACATCCATTTCCTGCGACAATCCGCCATGTAGAAGCACGACGGCGTATTTACCGCCCTTTGGCTCAATGCGCACCTGATCGTTCATCCGTTCGCTCCTCTCCTCGGAACCGGTACTTATTTTCCTGCATCCGGTCCAGAGAGCGGTTCGTAATTGCTGATGAGCAATTCCTTTGCCGGTTCCCGTCTTGTCTTTTGTTTGGAAATGGTATAATGCGTTTGTACTTCCTCAAAGAAGAACGGTGCGTACCATTCGCGAACCTGCGGATGATCGTTGATGCTGAGCAAAAACTTGCCCTTGATGCTGCCGAGCAACTCGCGCAGCCGATGATGGTCCGCTTCATCGAACTTGTACAAGTAACCGGAAAGGCCAAGATACGGCGGATCGCAATAAAAAAAGGTGTCCGACGAGTCGTACCGCTGGAGCACCTCTTCAAATGACCGGTTTTCGATATACACGCCGATGAGCCGCTCATGCGCTAACTTGAACTTTTCCTTTACCTTGGACATGTCAAACGCCGGTTTACTGCGCGTATATCCCCAATCGTCGCTGTCGTTATATTTGCCGCCGAAGTGGGAGTATACCCGGAAATAAAAGTCATAGGCGCGGGTAACCGGATCACGCTGCGTATCGCGACGCTTCATCACCCGCTCAAATTCATCCCGTGCATAAAGCGCCCACTCGAACCGCTGGGCCAGTGTCTCCCAATCTTCCTGGATAACCCTAAAAAAATTAACAAGCTCGGTGTTGATGTCCGAATACACTTCTACCTGCGATCGTTCCTTCCCGAATAGCACCCAGCCTCCGCCGCCAAACACCTCGGCATAAACCGTATGTGGCGGGAAACGTTTGACGATCTCGTCGCGCAGCCGATACTTGCCGCCTTGCCAGCGAATCGGACTTTTGACCAACTGTCCTCACCTCATTCTCGCGTATTAGTAGCAGATTCCTCGAACCTACTCCAGCGACAGCATCCGCCAGTAATGCCGAAGCGTATCCAAATCCCCGCTGTGCCACATCGATTTGCCCTGCCTGGATTCGAACTGCCATTGCCACTGGTCCGGTTTGTCGCGCCGGACATGCACGGTAACAGGAAGTCTCTCACGTTTCTCCCGCGTATGCACCCGAACCACGTTCGGGCTGACCGGCATGGTTTCGATCCAGACGAGTAATGAGCTCACGCTTTACCTCCGGTCCTGCCTTCGCCAAGCGCTTCAGCGATTTGGCATGCCAGCCTGTATGCAAGCTTCGGCGGCACGGCATTCCCCACTTGGCGATATTGCGCGCTCAGACTGCCATAAAATACGAAATCGTCCGGGAAGGACTGGATTCTGGCACACTCTCTCACTGTGAAACGTCTGGGACGAACCGCATCCGGATGATAATGCGCGCCGGAATAAAATTTGGATTGTGCCGTAATCGTCGGATTCGGCTTGTGCCAAACGCCCTTTTTCTGCCTGCCTTTCAATTCGGACAACCGCGCCGGCCACTCCGCCTGCAAAACGGCTGGCGGAATAACGCCATTCTCATCTGCTTGTGCTACGATTCGCTGAATCTGCTGCGACTCGGACGGCACTGGACCGTGATTCGGCACAAGACCTGTCGAGCGGCTATGCGCAGTAATCGTATAACCTGGCCGGTCCCACGCGGACGGCCGGTTTTCCTGTGCATAGGCGCTGTGTTCCCGCACATTGTCAAACAGATGTCCGGCATGATTGAACGGCAATCCCGGATGTGCCAAATCGACATCTTTCGACAAATGCGCGGTGATTGTTTTGCATGGTTTCTCCCAGTCCTGTACGCTGCAGTCAAACATCGCCATGCCTTTACCGGCGTTCTGCAGCCGGTTTTCCATCGATATCGGGCGCGGATCCGGCAGCGCATGATTCTGCTGCGCGAATTCACCCTGCAACGGATCTGGCAAATCGCCGATTGCATCATGAAGCGTTGGATGCGCTGGGTCCTCCTCCGGCCAGACAAACATGGCGCTTAAATCGTGGCGGAAACCGACGATAAATACACGTTCCCGTGTTTGCGCCACCCCGTAGTGCCAGGCATTGAGTACGCGCCAATGCAGCGAATAGCCGGCCTCGGCAAACAATGCACAAATTGCTTCGAAATGCGGACGTTGCTTTTTGCTCAGCAAACCCTTAACATTTTCCATCAGAAAAAAGGCCGGTTGGGTCTCCTGCAGCAAACGTGCGTATTCGTAAGGCAACCTGTTGCGAACGTCGTCCGAGTTGTGCTTCCCCGCCACGGAAAACCCCTGGCACGGCGGGCCGCCGATTATGCCCAGCACTTCGTCGGCATGTACCAATGCCTTCAGTTTGCTGCCGGTCAAACGGGCGACATCCTCTCGGACAGCGTGTGCGCCTGGATGATTCCGTGAAAAAGTAAGCAACGCCGCTCTATCCAAGTCGATGCCAAGACGAATGGCAAACCCAGCCTGCGCAAATCCAAGAGATAACCCGCCCGCCCCACAAAACAAGTCCACACAAACCCCTGTCATCGCCATGGCGCTTCGCCTCCATCCCCAGACAGGCAAAAACGGTTGTTTCCCGCCGGAACAACCGCTTGCCTGCTGCTATTTTGGGGATACAACAACACGGCCTGTCATGACCTGCGAAACCGTAAAAAAACAGCCTCCGCTCGGGTCCGCTGTTCTTGATAGAATCCGGTTCAAATCTCTTGTGACAATACGGCCTTAAACAGGTCATGGTCGCCGCAATCGGACGCTAGGATGCACACCTGCTCCGGCAATTCTTTGCGAATGACGTCCAGTTTCCGCATGCCGATGTTGAAGACGAACGTCAGATCATCATCCCGAGGCTCAAACACCACCCGGTGATGTTTCGGATAAAACGACACCGCCTTGCGAAACAGCTGTTGCAGCAGCATCGGCTCCAGCCCAAGCGATCGAACGCCGCGCGACACCACCAGTTTCTTCGGCTTCTCCATATCGTCCTCCCCGGATTTCATGCCCGATGTTCACCGGTTCAATACTCGCTGGGCAAAAGTGCGGTAATGACCAACTGATGCCCGTAATCATCCGTTTTCAGCCATACCTTTTCCGGCAAGCGCGTCTGGATCTCGTCCAGCTTTTTACCGTCTCCGTCGCCAACCGTGACCCGTCCGCCGGATGGGTCGAACACCAGAAAATCGTGCTTCGGATAAAACGACTCAGCCTTGCGAAACATCAACTGCAACAGCATCGGGTCAAGACCAAGCCCTTGCACGCCCCGCGTGACCACCTTTTGTTTGGGCTTTGCCATGAGTGCATCGTCTCCTTTTTTTTGAAATGATGGCCGTCCTTGATCACATCACTTGAAATGGCATCTGCGGTTTCGTCTACTCTGCCGCCAACCATTGCAGCAGCGGGTCGATGGGCTGTCCCTGGTCCATCATCTCCAGATGCAAATGCGGCCCCGTGGACTTGCCAGTACTGCCGACCCAGCCGATCACTTGACCGCGCGCCACCCGTTGTCCGCGCTGCACCCCGATATCCGCCAAGTGGACGTACAGACTCTCATACCCGCCGTCATGCTGCAGCCGGATATAATGGCCGTAGCCCGTGTATCCGCGCAGGACCTGCGTGACTTCACCCTGACCGATGGCAAAAACCGGCGTGCCGCGCGGTGCGGGAATATCGACGCCGCTGTGAAAGATATGGGCCTCGCCCGTCACCGGGTCCGTCCGGTAGCCAAACGGGCTGGAGATCGCGTTGTAGCCGAGCAACGGCCACAGCCACTTGCCCGGCATCGAAAGCGCTGCGGCGTATTCGGCCTCCTTGCGGTGAACCATCGCCACTTTATCCGTGTTGAGAAACCAAGTATCAAGCGCCGACTCCGTATCCAGCTCGGAATTACGCAAATAGTTTGCCAACGAGAAAATGGCATCGTAAGGATTGTCCGGGTCCATCTTCCCGTCCTCATCGCCATCCAGCCGGTACACCTCCCACAGCAAACGCGGAAAACCGAGTGAACCGATGGCATCGCTACGCCCGGCCTCCTCCGCCCCGAAGTTGGTTGTCACCCGGTGGATGGCCGCCAGCCGTGCCCAGGAAGCTTGTCCGTTTTCGGCATGCATATAAATCGGCAATAACAGCATGGGGATATCGAAGGCGGAATGGTCCGTCACCTCGACGCCTTTCAGTTGTGAGGTACCCGATGCACTGACCCATGCGCCAAGCAGCGCAAAGACCACCACCAGCACCAATAGAGAGATGGCCACGCCGGCCGCGCCCAAGCTGCTTACGACCCACCAAATCACACGTTTTTTGACCAAAGCGCTACCTCCTGCCGGATGGCTGCTTCCTGCCTTAATACAAAACCCGATCCGGCACGTAGATGCCGGTTGTGCTCCAGGCCCGCGCACTCGGCGGTTTGATCCACACATGCCCCGAGGATACGACCAACAGATCAAGCTCTTTCCCCTGCTTATTGCCGCACAGCAAGTGTCCATGCGAATGGTTTTTCCGGTACGAGACATGGTCCAATTTCATTTCCCGTTTCAGCCAAGCCGCCAAGCGTTCCAACGCCTCCTCCTCCTCGTCATTTCAGTTTGCTGAACACCTTTTTGGCTGCGGCCTTCGCTTTTTGCGTCTGTTCTTTGGCTTCGTTGACGTGGTACACAATCTCCTGTTTGGACGCATCGTACATCTCGTGCGGCGTCGGCGCCTGAAAGATGCCGAGGATTTGTTTCAAAATCTTCTTGCGGAACAGAAAGGCGCATACAAACAGCAATGCCACAAAGATTTGCTGGAGCATCAGGACACCAGAGCCACGCGCCACGACATCGGCAACAAGCAGCGTAAAGCCCATGTAAAACCCGTAAATCACCTTGGTCCCCAGCGTGCCAATCAGCCAGCCGATCCAGCGGCGGACAAACACGAAGCCCCGTTCCGGGTACAAACCAAGCAACAGCACAACCGGTGCAAGCATCAGAATGGCGAGCGTCATTTCCTGCGCCAAAACAAGAATGAAGGCAATAGCGCCGACAAACAGCAACAATGTGGCGGACGCGATCAGCGACAAAGCTGCGACCAAACAGCGAATACCCGCCGAACCGCCGCCAAACAGCGCTACAAGATCGGCGTGATCGCCGTGGTCAATCTTGGCGTCACCCAGCACCTGTCGTAAAATATCCCGGCCGATCCAGCCCGGCGCAAAGCGGCGGAGCCAATCCGACCAAGCATCTCCGGTCTGCACATCCAGCGTGATATCCTCCTCTTCCGCTTTATCCCGGATCGCCTCCACTTCCGCCTCTGTCATGCGTACAGTCCCGGCGTCCTGGCGGTTGAATTCTCCGATCAGCCACGGCCGGTCGACAAACAGCTTCCAGAGCCGGTTGCTCGTCGCCAGCAGTTGCTGATCTGCCGCATTCGCCAAGCCGCCGCCAAGCGGGTCGCCGCTCACGCGCTGATACGGTGCAGCCAGCGATCCCATCGTGACTTGCGTCAGCTTGTCCATTGTTTGCGATACGGCCCGGATGCTGGCGCCCGAATGCGTGTAAAACCAGTAGCTGCCGGCAAGCACGAGCAGCGACCCGATCACGCCGGACATCAGCCGGGTCGTCTGGTTGTTCCAGTACCCGACTTTCACCATCCAAGCGGCTAAAATAACCAACGCCCATGGCAGAAACTTGCTGAACAGACTTGTTCGCAGTCCGTCCATGATCGGCAAAATAAGCGACAACTGGCTATTCACCAAATCCGTATGGAACCCAAGCTGCATCAAAAAGATGCAAAGCCGAACGATAAAAGCGCTCAGCATAAACAGGATGTTCGCCACCCAGTTGAGCAGCAATGGAAATGGGTTATTCAGGCGCGGCTTCCACCCCGACCATTCCACCAGGTCATAGCCGATATCCCATGCGTAGTTGTCCGTCGCATACTGGCGGTAGTCCAGCGTTCGGTCTCCCGGTTCGATCCCCATTTCACTTTCTCCGGGCAACAGTTGATCGAGCATGTCTTGGGGCGCACTCCCGGCCCACACCACCGAAGGGGCGCTCAGCAGAATCCAGCAAAGGATCAGCAGGCCAAGTGATATTCGGTACCCGCGTCGCATTCTCTCCCTCCCTTCCGGCTCGGCTTTGGAATATGAAACAGGCTGAAGTGCAAAAGCATTCAGTGGGCAACCGATTGCGGTGTTGTATTGAAGATGGTCAGCAAATCGTCCGGCGTCGGCTCGATATGCACCCGCCCGATCCGGCCGGTGATGTCTTTCATGTAGCAATCACCCGCCTTGAGCTCCCGAAACGCCTGAACCATGTCCTCGTCGTCCGGGTCCAGCCCGAGCAGCGTCAAATTGTCTGCGATTGCCCGCGGGTCTTCCGTCCGGAAACAAAAAATGGAGCCGAGATTATTTCTCGTCTCCTCGTCGGACACATCGCCGGGGTTCTGTGTAGCCAGCAGCGGCGCCACCTGAAACGAGCGGCCCATGCGGATGATTTCATCAATAAGCAGCGCGCCTTCCGGAAACGCGCGCAGCATCCATGATTCGTCGATGCCGAAAATCTTGAGCAGATCGGTGGGACTGTGAAACATATATTCCCGCCCCAGCGCTGCGACCAGATACATGATGCCGAGCCCGAAGCGCTCGTTCGGCGTCAGCGCCTGCTGCAGCCGCTCTCCCCGCTTTTGCGGCAAAGGCAATCCGGCCAACGTGATGACGATAAAGCGCGCCCCGCTCAAGCTTGCGTTTTCCTCGCCGTCACGGGCAAAAATAAACTTGCCGAACGGACTGCGTGAGTAGGAGAGCAGCCGATTGACACAGCGCCCTGCTTCCACCCGAATGGCTTCCATTGGCGATGTACGAGCGATTTTCTCCAGTTCCTCTATAAACACATGCAAATCCCGTCGGGGCTGTTCGAAAGTACGCTCGACCGCTTCCATGATTGCGTCCGCACGCTCGTCGCTGCGCGTTCCTTCCAGCAGCAGACTGAGAAAATCAAGTACGATGCCGTGTGCGCGTTCTCCGCTGGCGGACATGCGAAACGGATTGAACTTTGTTTTCGACTCGGCAGAAAAATCCAGCCGCAGCATATTCGCTCGCACATCCGGAATCAAAGCGAAGCAAGCATCCTCATTCTTCGGATCGATAGAGAATACGATGCCTCCCTGGTTGTACGCATGGTAATAGAGCGTCTTCTTGAGCACTGACTTCCCCGACCCGAGCGTACCGACAATCACAATCGCGCCGGAACGGTTCAGTTCCTTGGACATTGGCCGTTTCAGATCTAGCAGGACAGGAATCCGGTGCAGCGTGCGTCCGATATAATCGCCGTCCGGATCGCCGATTTCCCGCGATCCGTGTAGCATACCCGCCGCCAGAAACTTCGGGTCCATCGGAATCCGGTTCTGCTTGTCCATCGCGGCCCCCGGCAGGAAGAGTTGAAACGCTTTGGTTTGATCGCCAGGCGAGCGGACAATCCGGATTTGTTTGGCGGCATAAAGCTGCAAAAGCTGTGCCGCGCGTTCCTCCAGTTCCTTTCGGCTTGCCGCAGCGACGTTCAACCATGCCGACGACCAGACGAGCGGCATACCCTTTTGCAGCTTGTTCTCCAGCACCCGCCCCCGCGTTCCGGCCCATTCCAGCGTGATCGGCGTTTCTTCAGACGCTTCGTCGTATTCCCGCCGTTGATCTTTCAGCACCTTGCGGTTGCGCTGCAGCCCGCCCGCCGCTTCATGCGGCGTCTGCACCTGAAAGTGCAAACTGACTTCAGCCGGGAACGGCAAATCCTCCAGCGCATACAACCACTCGTCTCCAATGACGCCGATTTCTTCGGGCACATCCACGACGGAATAGAAGGCTTGGTAGCTGCGAAGCCCCTCTTCCATATCGTCGTGATGAATAACAAGCGTCTTCATTTTCTCTTCGCCGACCAGATCAGCAGCCAGCAGCAGCGGTAGCGATTTTTTCGGGCGCAGCAGCACCTTCTCGCCGCGCACCCGCACCTCGCGCATCGCCTCCGGCGTTAAGAACAGTGCCGGCTCTTCAGACAGCCCCCGGAAAAATCCGCGCCGCAGCAACCACTCGATGTCCTGCGGACCGCACCGTTCGCCGTTCAGATGGTGGTATATCTGGTTAAACTGCAGGCTTTCGGCCGTTTGCGCCATCCGCAGCCGTTCCATCTCCAATTCGCCTCGCTGCCGGTACCAGAACTGTTCCGTCACGCTGCGGCCCAACGCGCCGGCCAGCGCCTTCAGCGTGTCGGCTGTTTTGCGCAAGCCCGACAAATCGACTTCCGGCAACTGTCTTTGTACCGCGGATAGTTGGACGATCAGGTACAAGGACCGCTGCCACGGACGGCGCTGGGCGAAGCGTTCCATGACCGCCTGCACATACCGCTCATGTTCCTTGCCCGTGCCCGTTCGCTGCCGTTGCCAAAGCGCGGCATCCATCATCCGGGTGACAGACAGCAATTGACCGCTGCCGTGAAAGCTGTGCAAAAATTGTTGCATCTGGCTGACCGTACCCCGCTTTTTCTCGGCGGATTGATAGGCATACGGTTTGAGCGGGATGCGGTACACCGCCCACGGCTTGAGCAACATGTCAAACAGCAAATTCTGCTCCCAGTACAACACCGGCAATTGCAAGCAGCTTCACCTCCTTTTACCGAATCCAGATACGCTGCTGATCCGCATAGTCGTACATTTGGGCCAATACCTCATCCAGCTCCCCGGCACTCCGTGCATGCCTAAACCGGGCCACATGCGGAAAAGACCGGAAACAGGCTTCACAGCTTAGCCGCTCGGCCAAAATCCTGCCCTTCTCCTCCACTGTCGTTCGCTCATTTTCAAGAATGTCGTCGATGCCAATCGATACCTGGAAACGCCAATGTCCCACACCGTTTCACCTCATCCCATACGGCCGGTGGGATTCCATCCAAGCAATCTCGATCGCATGAATGCGAAATCCCCGGCTTTGAAAGGTAAAGACATGACCATCGTGAGACACGGTATCCACGACGCCGCTGACTTGCTCGCCGTTAACCAAGCGAAAAGACACCGTATCGCCGGGGGAGATTGTACGCAACGTTTGCGGATCAATCGAATCGTGAAGTGGTTTCATTCGCTGCCCTCGGCTTGGCTCCCTCGCCGCTTCATCCCTGCAGCCGGCTGATTTGCCATGTCTCCTGTTTGTTCGCTGTTTGTTCCCGGTCGATTCGAACCGCCTCCGCAACCGAGCCGCTCAGCGTTCGACGTGATGGGCTCTCCAGCAACATCGGCGGACGAAGCGTATGACGCGGCATTCGCCTAAGCGGCAGAAGCACGAGTCGGCCGGTGCGACCGCGCCAACAGAAACGCAGATGCTGTGGCACATGCAAGCTTGTCATGTGCTTGACCGTCCCGCGAATCTCCTGCTTGCCACCGTGCCACTCCTCTTCTCCGTTTTCCAGCATCGTTCGTTCGTATGGACGGCAATAGCCCGCAAAACGGATCGCGCTGCGCCCGCCGGGCTGACGGATCCGCTGCCAGCGTACGATCCATTTGGGCCGGACAATAAACTGCAGCACATCCCGCAAATAACGCGGCGCCGTCTTGCCTGCCGGGTCCAACTTGACCGTGTAATACGCCGCAGCCACAGGCCCTGCGATCATGGTGATCACCCGGTCGAAAGGAAGCAACCAGGCCAGAATGGGCATGACATAACAAAACACGAAGAAAACGGCGATATAGACCAGCCACAGGACCACCGCATCCTGGCGGATCGGCATCCAGAGCCGGATATCCCCGATGTGATAGATCAGCGGCCTCACCCGGTATAGCGCGCGGTACGATTCCACTTTCTCTGTTTCGTCCATATCAGCTTCAGCCTCCGGTCGTATCGGTCAAGCCATCCACGGATATACCCAGTGTTTTGAGTACGTATAAGGCCAAATATTTGGCGATGCCGGGTGCAAAAACAAAGATGCCGAGCACAACCGACAGCAAGACGTGCGACCAAAGCCGGTTCGTTTCACCGTTGGCATACATCTTCACACCGCGATAAATAGCGATAGTTAGAAAAACCGCCTGCAAAATGCGTTTCAAAACCAGAAGCCCTGTATTTACGAAATCGCCTTCCATGCACCCACCTCCCGAAATTGCCCATGCAGCCGCTTGGTTGTTAAACAGCTGTTTTGCTTACAAAAAACTTTCCGTTTTCCTGGATCACCGTCAGTCGCCACACCTGCGCGAACCTAAAACCGCTCGCCGCATCCTGCGCGATAAAAGTAGCGGCAACCACATAGGGCCCGGCGCCCGCCCCCTCCACTCGATCAAGCGAAGCAAACCGGATACGGCCCGCCAGCGGCAGCAACTTCGCTTCCGCGGTGACATAGTTGGACAGGCTGGCGGCGTCCTTGCCCTCGCACATCGCCTTCAGAAAACTTTCAATCATCGGACGCAACCGCTGCTTCATATCGGCGGAAATGGCCGTTTCTGCATTTTCTTGCGCGGGCACAACGGGAGAAGTTTGCGGCAAGCGGATGAGCGGCGGACCGGTAACGGCTGCGCCTTGGCCGGTTTGCGCCCAAACCGGCACTTCAAGCTCCCAGTTCACGCGTTCCGGATTCAACGCGATCACGCGCACACGAACCGTAAAATGCGGGCTTGCGCTGGAAACGAGCGAGACCAATTCCGCAGCAATCACTTGCTGGCGGGCCGTTTGGCTCTCCGCCTGCAGGTCGGCGATTCGGGCGAGCATCTCCGGATTGACGTATGTTTTCAACCGCTGCAGCCGCGCCTCCGGCATCTCGCTGCCGTCCCACGCCATCCATTCACGCGCAAAGCCGACTGCGGTTGTGACCGCCATCTGCTGTTGCTCGGTTTGCGATTGTACCGAAAAAGGCATACCCGCTTCGGGGCGTTGGAGCGTTGCAATCGCGCCCAGGCAGGAAACCGTCAACATCACCCAGAGCAGCACCTTGGGCAACAAGCGGAAGGGCATCGGGTTCACCTCCTGATACCGATCGGCGGTGGATCTCGTTCCTGCTTGCCGAGAACGGATACGTAGCGATCTGCCAGCGGCGGCAGGAGTGGCATGTCCCTTAGCCGCATCCTGCGATCCTCACTCCCGCACCACAATGCTCCGTTCAGCCCCGCTTGTTTCCACTGCGGCTCGTAAACCGCCCATACTTGCGGCAACCTGGAAAACTGGAAAGTGCCCTTTTGCAGCGATGCCCACAAGTCGGTGATCAGCTTGGCGCGGCCCACGATCTTGGTGACAAATAAAATATGCACGGTCTCCACCTTGGGCCAGATCGTCGGCAACAAAATACCGTATTGCAGCAGCTTCTCCTTGAGCCGATGCAGCGGCTCTGTGCCGGTATCGTACTCCAGATGAAACGCAAGCCGGCTCTGGTCCGCAAAGCGGTACATCCCGAAGCCGTCCGGCTTGACCGGCGTATGCCGCTTCTCGCCGGGCTGGGCCTGCACGTAACGCTCTGCCGCCGAGCGGGGATCGAGCCATTCCAGCAGACCCTCATCCGGCTCCGTAAAGCTGGCGGCAATCAGATCCGCAAAAAAGGCGTTCGTGCCATAATAGTGCTCGATTTGCATCGGCCCAGCCTCCCACGCTTTCGCGCGGTAAATCGTCTCATCCCCAACAAGGCTGGCCGCGCCGCGTGCTCCGAAGGCGGTCAACGTGTAACCGACATGATTGCGTTTGAGGAAGGGGAGGGGAATCGACCGGACCAACCCCTGTTGATGCAATTGGCTCGTGATGTTGTGCATCGTTTTCGGTTTGTAATGCAAACTGACTGCCAGTTGTTCGGCAGTCAGCAGCGTGTGGCGATACAGCATGATGAGCGTTTCTTTTTTGGCTTCGTAATACAAATCTGGTTTGCCTCCTCTCTTGCCCGCATGTGGAGAGATAGTCGGGCTCAAGGCGATTGGCGTTTATCGCGCCGTTTCGCGGGTTTTCCGGCTTTGGAGCAATGGCAACCTTCCCTCGAACAAGCCCTCGAATATCCCCTCGAAGCGTCTCTCCGTCTTTCCCTCCAGGCTTCACACGGCTGTCATCCGAACAGCGTTTCATCCCATGGCGCTTTCGTCTTAGACATCCCCGATCGCTCCAACTCCCGCTCTACCTCTTCGACCGACCTCCCGTCTCGTTCGTCGGAATGCGCCCACGCCTCTGCGATCCAATCCGCATGGCGAATCGGCACGATATCGTTTTTGACCGTAAACAGTTCGAGCCGCCCCTCCTGCCCTTTCGTGCGGACGATGGCGTTCAGTTCGGGGAGGTTCATCAGATCCGTATTCGTCACCTGCGGTTTGAGCCAGCGTGACAACTTGTCCGCATCCGGGCCTCCCAGTTGCAGCAACATGAGCGTACCGACGTTGCCGAGAATCGCCTCCAGGATGCGATCGGACAATTGCGACAAATACTGGGTTGCGAGAAACAAGGCCAGACCGAATTTCCGGTCTTCGGCCAGAATTTTCGTCAAGATGTCCGTGGCAAACAAATGGACTTCATCGGCAAAAAACAGGTGGGCGCGCGACTGATGCTGCGGCCGCTTGCGGCACGTAAAGTGGTAGTCGATGAAAAACAGGCTGGCCATGATCTTCAACAGATCCGGCACACAGCCGGAACCGTCGATGAGCACGATCCTTCCCTCATCCATAACCTTGCGCGTGTCAATGCTGCTGCGCAGTTGGCCGAGCATCCGCCGCGAAGTTGGATAGGTTGTGAGCGCCCCTAGCTTGTTTTGAATCGGGCCCAGATGCTCACCGATGTTCTTGATTTCCGCAAATTCCTTTGTCCAGAAATGCACAAGATGCAAATCCAAATGGCTCAAGATTTTGTTGCGATAGGCTTCGTTATGAAAAATATCCATGATACCCAGCACGGTTTGTGGCGGAACGCTTAGCAGACTGAGCACCGCGTTCCGAAGATAATGTTCTGCCCTCGGACGCGAACCCGGAAACAACTGCTGCAATGTGGTCACAAACTCTCCGGTCAGACTCTCCCGCAATTCCTCATGCGCAGCCTGAAAAAGATTAAACCCGCGCGGACGGTTGGTCGGTCCAAGCGGGATCAGGTGCAGCTTCGGATATAACGCCTTCGGGATGTAACTGAGAAGTGTCTCGATGGCGCCGCCATGCGGGTCGAGAAAGGTGAAACCCGGCGCGGTATCCGGCTTTTGCGCCAAATCGTCAACCATGCGGGTCATGATGGAAAGCAAGGTTGATGTCTTGCCGGAACCGGTTGTTCCTGCCAGAAACGCATGTTTTAGCATTTGATCCACCGGCATGCGAATTTCCTGGTTGGTTCCCGGCACATTGCTTTTGCCGATATACAGCCCCTTGTTCAGCCCTGCCGGCGCAGCCACGATTTTCGCATGCATTTTTGCCATGTGTGCCGCAGCCGGATCTCCAAAGGCGGGCATGCGCAGCCAATAGCCCAGCTCCTCCGAAGTGAACAGCAGCCGTTTCGAAGGCCATCCCAGGCCGTCAAACATCCGGTTGCCCTTCAATCGGCGCAAGAAGATGCCATTGCCGTTGCGTATGGACTGCAACATGTCATTCATCGTCTGCAGCCTGGCCTTGGCGGACGGCGAGCGAATCAGCACGCGAAGTCCGGTCCAAAACCCGATTTCGTTGTCATCTTGCTTGTTTTGCAACGCATGCAGTACACTTTGCTGATGAGGCGTCAGTTCCCGCGGCTTGCGCTTCTCCTTCTGATTGCGCTGCATCTCGTGCCAAATCTCGCGCAAAGACACAGAGGCGTTCGCCGGAGAGCGCAGCCAGCGTTCCGCTCTGCGAACGCGCCGCTGCAGCACCCGCTTTCCCGCCGGCGCAAACGTAAGTTCCAGCCATACTTCTTCTCCCGATTCCAATTCACCCGCACCCATGGCCGCAATCATTTCATTGATCGGGTCCTTGCCTGCCGGCTCAAAGCCGGCAACGGACAAAACGCCCTTGTACACCGGAATACCTTCGGCTGTGGCCGTTTGCTTACGGTGGCCCTTGTTAAACACAGGGGCATCGACCGGAAGCAAATACATCCCGCTCGCCTGCGTGTGAAACGCCGTGCGGAACCCCATCCAGCGGATGTCGGGTACGGAGAAGTACAATCGGACGCGACCGGCGGGACCTGCGCAGCGGGTCAGGAACCGAAAGACCAACTGTCCGTACCGAAGACGCTGCCAGCGGGGATACCCCAGTTGGCTGATTTGCTTGGCGAGACGCGATGCCCGGTCCACATCCATAGGCGCAGCATCCAGGGAGGGCATGATTTCAAACCAAAGCATGCGTTTATGCTTACCGCGGCCAGACTTGCTCCAGCGAGAAAACCTAAAAGAGCGCATGCGCGCTCCCCTCCTCCCTCTTGTTTATCCGCAGATTACGTCCCCCCTTTCCACATTGGAAAACCACCCAACTCATGAAGAAAAACAAAAAGACAGGCGATGCCGGAAACTCCGGATGGCCTGTCCCTTATCTTGCGACACTATCAGATTATCAGGATTTCATGACCTTGTCTTGTCCCCACGCCTGATAACTTTGTGACACAACCGGCAGATGATTATTCCTGTCCCGGCGGGTATGATTCTTCGGCATGCGCAAATTCCATATCCGGTACATCCAGAATCGAGTTCCTGCCGCCTGCGAATTGATAGACCTGTTCCAATGCTTGTTTACGCCGCCGATAATATGTGCGATGGGTAATTCCGAGCTTTTCCATCACGGTCAAGGCAGGCAGACGCAAGATATACCGGTCCTTCACATATTGGCGATACGCCGGATCCAGTGAACGAATGACTGCTTCGAGTACTTCGATCCTTAACTCCATCCAGGGAATTTCAATATCTTGCAGTTGCATCTTCCGGATGACTTGGTGCAGGATCGCTTCATTTTTTTGACCTTGCCCATGGATGGCGACCAATTCAAACTTTTGAGTCAATCCCGGTATTCGCAGCAGTTGTTCTCTCATGAGTTCCAGCCGTGCTTTCCAACGGGGCAGTTCCCACAACCATTGTTCGACTTTTGCATAAGGAACCGGCCTGCTCATGGGCCCCATCCCTTCTGCCGAATTCTCCGATGTGTTTTGGCATGCCAATCATGACGCATCAACTGTTCATAATAGGACATGGGATACCCGTACTCCCCGACATTGGATGGAAGCTTTTCCCGCGCAAGTACCAAGCTGCTCTGATCCGGCAACGCATTATTTCTGACATTCGAATTGGCACACCAGACGGTTTCTGCAGCGTCGGAATCCGCCATCGCTTTGCTCCTCTCGATATCTGATGAGCGCTCTCAACTTGATTGTAATCCGGCTGTCCGGTTTGAATAACGCCGATCTTTGCATCGAACTTTTTACCGGAAGGTACTACGTCCGCGTCAACCCCCCAGGGGTATACGTATACAAATTCTGCGGTTGCTTCGCTGCAACCGGACAACAAAAAACAGCGCCTTGATCATCAGGCGCTGTTTCATGCAACTTTTGAACCGCAGTCACCGCTTCCTACAAAATCCCTCTCAACTTGGCTCTCCTTGCCGCCTCTTTGCTCGTTCGGACGTTGAATTTTCGAAGGATACGATTCACATGCGTTTTGATGGTGCTCTCCGATATGTACAACCTGTCCATGATTTGCGCATGTGTATATCCGTCATGAATCATCTGCAGAATCCCTGACTCTGCCTGCGTCAGTTGCCGCCGCCATTCCAACTGCTTCACGCGGATGAATTCTTGTCGTAGCACGCGCGCTGCAACGTAATGAATAGACGATCGATTGCTGTGAACAGAACGAATGATTTCGGGCAGGTTGGCTTGGTGTGTTTTAACCAGATAATTGCAAACGCCGCTGGCAAAAGCTTCAATAATCGTCTCTGCCTGATCTACCGTCGTGAGCACAATCACTTTAGATTTTTGCAATGCGTGCAGCTCAAGTGAAACTTCAATCCCTTCTTCCACGCTGCGCTTCAGCATCAACTCCATCAATACCACATCAATATCCAGCAGTTGAACCAAACGCACGATTTCCTCTTTGGTTTCCACGTTTCCTATAATACACAAATCCGGTTCTTCTTGTAACCACGCTGTAATATACCCCCTCCAGTCCGGATCTTCTTCCACCAACAATACGTTTATTTTCTTCATCGGGCCCTCCCCTTCATCAGGTTGTACCGGACACAACGATGCGGAAAACGTTCAACTATGATTGGTGTCCTTCGCGTCAAGTTCTGTTTGCCTATCACCTCACTCCGATTTTGATCTTGTTATGGACGAAAGCACCTTGCATTTCTGATCATGCAGCCAAATCCCGGCAAGTTTCGTGCTCAAGCAGTAAAAATGTCCTGTTATCGTGCCGGTTTTTCGCTACTTATGTCACCATTATATACAGATTATCCCGTATAAGGGAGGGTGAATTTTCTTCACCCTCCTTTCGGTCATACCCGTTGATCACGTAATCGAGGGACTTGAAGAAACAGCGCTGCTCCATCAAATCGTCAGCAGAAAAGAGCCCCGTTCTCATTAGCGGAGAACCAGGCCTTGCTGCCCCAACCTAATCATTCATGGAATAGTCCTTTTCTCTTCAATTTTTCTGCCGCTTCTTTTCCTGTCCTTACGCCAAATTTCTTCGTAATCCGGCGAATGTGGCTTTTGACCGTATTTTGCGAAACATTCAAAGCCTTCATAATTTGTTTCTTGCTTAGACCTTCAGCGATCAACCGCAATATATCTATTTCCGTGGGCGTGAGCTTCTGCTTCCACTCTATGAGTTTCAGTCGGATTACCTCTTTGACCAATTGATCTGCTGCATGCGGATGGAGCGTAACTTGATTATAATAAGCATCGCGAATGGCCGAAGTAATATCCTGAAGGTAGGCTTTCGTCACATAATTCACGACACCCGCTGCAAAGGCATCACCGATGACATCCGGTCCGTCTATAGCAGTCAGCATAATGATTTTGAGCGGCCGTTCATGCAAAATATCGAGAGCCGCATCCAATCCGTCATAGCATGGAGGCGTCAGCATCATATCGAGCAGCATCACATCTATATCCAAAGATGCCGCAGCCTGCACCGCTTGTTCCTTTGAGGCAGCCGTTCCGATAAGCAGCATGTCGGGTTCCATTGACAGATACGACACAAGACAATCCGCCCATACCGGATCATCTTCGACCACAAATACTTTAATCTTATTTACCGCAACTCCCCCCAATCGAATCGGCTTCGATCTCACCGCTCCTTCCTGAACAATCTTTTCAAACTTGAATCGAATGCCCAACACCCCATATTTACTGCCAATGACAAGGAAGGCAATCAAGGACAATACAATGACCAACGGCATGAACTGCCATATTTCATGAACATCAAAAAAAGCCATTAGCGTGTAGTAAGCAAACATTTGAAATATAGCCGGAGGGAACAGGATCAAGTTTGTAACAATAGCCGCAGGTTGGGTTCAACCGAAGTTGCGTACGCCGAATAAAATAACATATGAATAATGGGAACCTTAAGCACTCTTGAAAGAATAACCATTGTGTGCTGACGAAACAGCCGGGAATAATTCATAGCAAGCATCAGGCAACAGTATGGCAATCCATTTTGGCATATAAGCAAACTTACAGTGCAATTTGATAAGTATAGATTCAAGCAATTCTGATTGAAACTGATGATTCAAATAGGGTATGACTGATTCTGTTATGACATATGGAAAAGTCCTGCTGCATCTCCTGATTCAACATCCAGTTGATGAAGCAGGGCTTTTCCATTTTTGACTCAGTGCAATGGCTCTACTGTTTCAAAACCTCAAGAAGACGGATCAACACGGTCACAGCCTCAGCTCTGGTTGTTTGATCAAGCGGGCTAAACCGATTAGCCGTTTTTCCTGCTATGAGGCCTAGTTCTTTTAGTGCCGCCACTCGACTTTTCGCCCATGACGGAATGGCTTCATCATCTGCAAAGGCCGTTTGTGTTTCAATGAGATGGAGTGATCGCTGCGATTCCAGTGCCGCCGCGGTCATGACTGCCATCTCGGCACGTGTAATGTGGGCGTTCGGTCGGAACGAGCCATCCGTATACCCCGATACAATACCGGCTTCAATCGCCTGAGCAATCGCTTGGCGGGCCCATTCTCCGATTTTTTCAGAGTCTGAGAAGGTTAGTGGTACATTAGTCTTCGGAAGATTCAGTGCATTCATGAGCATAACCGTAAACTCCGCTCTTGTAACCGCCCGGTCCGGCCTGAATGTTCCATCGCCGTAACCACTAACCCAGCCAAGTCCTGCTGCAAGTTTGATATTCGATTCTGCCCAAGTTCCCGCAATGTCTTTAAAATCAATATCCTGCTTCGGGCTATCCTGCTTTTCATCCATGATGAAAACGGCAAACTTCGTAAAATGATCAACTTGTACCGAAATTTCATTACCGACTACCGTTCCACCAATGTCAATCCACCTGCGAGTCGTTTCGTCAAAATAATAGATGACGGGTCTTTGTGTATCCTGCAATCGACTAGCATCGAAGGCAAAAGTTAATGTCACCGGACTGTTGAATTTCCCCTCGAAATTCTTTGTTATTTCATATATTTCGCTGGCCAACTGTTGCTGGTTGGTTAACAACCCAGAGGTATCCAACACTTCTTCTATTTTTATCAATAACTCCTGCCCAAAAGCCGCTTGAGGGATGACAAGCTTGACTGCATCTTCCAGGCTTACTTCCCCTGACTGAACTGTGGAAAGCAATAAGTGCCCGTCCCTCGAAACCACAACATCTGGCGAACCGGGAACCGTGCCGTAAGAACTCCCTTGATCCGATGGACCTGACCATGTAGGAGTTGCTCGTGTGACCGTAATCGTATAGGTCACCTTCGTCTCCCCGTCTGCTGCTGTCACTTCAACCGTGATCGTGTTGTTCCCTTCGCTCAACGCGATCGGGTTCGAAGCCTGACCACTGGTGACCGCGGCTTCGTTTACTATAACCGAAGCGCCTGCGTCCGCCGCTGTCGGTGTTACGGTAATGCTGCTCACCGTATGCGCCACGTTTGCCGTGTAGCCAGTAGTACCGCTCGCAAAGGAAGGACTCAGCGTCACGCCCGGCAATGTCAAACCACTCAAGTTGGCATTCGTGCTCGGCGGGGCTGCCTTTGTGACCGTAATTGTATAGGTCACCTTCGTCTCCCCGTCTGCTGCTGTCACTTCAACCGTGATTGTATTGTCTCCTTCGCTCAGTGCGATCGGGTCCGAAGCTTGACCGCTGGTGACCGCAACTTCGTTTACCGTAATCGTCGCACCTGCATCCGCCGCTGTCGGCGTTACAGTAATACTGTTCACTGTATGCACCACGTTTGCCGTGTAGCCAGTAGTGCCGCCCGCAAAGGAAGGACTCAGCGTCACGCCTGGCAATACCAAACCACTTAAGTTGGCATTCGTACTCGGTGGCGCTGCCCGTGTGACCGTGATCGTATAGGTCACCTTCGTCTCCCCGTCTGCTGCTGTCACTTCAACCGTGATCGTGTTGTTCCCTTCGCTCAACGCGATCGGGCTCGAAGCTTGACCGCTGGTGACCGCGGCTTCGTTCACCGTAATCGTCGCACCTGCATCCGCCGCTGTCGGCGTTACGGTAATGCTGTTCACCGTATGCGCCACGTTTGCCGTGTAGCTCGTCGTATCCGTATCG
>Ga0222419_100356_pt1 | contig 53043 bp, 43 predicted proteins | sample 1B20Ametagenome_FD_182474 | JGI IMG/M metagenome (GOLD analysis project Ga0222419, IMG submission 182474) | Enriched microbial communities from leaf-cutter ant dump, University of Wisconsin, Madison, United States - 1B20A (version 2) | ecosystem: Environmental > Terrestrial > Nest > Insects nest...
GATACTGGCCCGTAATTTTCCTAAGCTCAGTTTCGGTATCAGATCCTTCATAGCGCTTTCGTTAGAGAATACCCAGGCAGCACCAATAGCACCGAAATTACCAAACTGTTCCCCCGGCCCGAAACGGCTGCTGCCGTCGCGCCTCCCGGTCAAATTCAGCACGTATTTTTCTTTATAGTTGTAGCCAACTCTAGCGAATACCGCATTATAACGGTACTGGCTGAACGTGCTAGACGTGTAAAAGGTAGTTGCAGAAGCAATATTTTCGATCAGTACATCACTAGGGAATCCCGAAGCCTCACTCAGCAATCCATTTCTGTCTGTTTTTTGCACCGTAAAACCAATCAGCCCATCAAAATGGTGGTCGTTAATCTGCTTTGTGTAGGTAATCTGCGGCTCGATGATCCATGACTTAATATTGTTAAACCCATTGTTATTCCGTCTGGATACGGGCGTTACATTATTTGGTCTCTCCGCAGCTATGTAACGGATCGCATTGTCATTAACCCTTGTCGTGTTATAGCCAACACTAGCTTTTAATCTTAAATTATCAATCACTTCGTAAGAGGCCACGACATTGCTGACCAGATTTTCTGTCTTAATCCTGGCTTTTTCATAGAGATAAGATAGCGGATTGTAAAAAGTATTGTTCTCCCAATTCAGTTGCCCATTGCTGTTGTACAAAGCCGGAGCATTGGGGGCGGTGTAGATGTAGGTCGTAAAATCAACTTGTGGCAAAAAATTGTTATTGTTTGAATAGTTTGTACTCAAACTTACTTGCAGACGCTTATTCTCTGACTGGTGGTTTACGTTCAGGTTAGCCGAACCTATCTGATTGTTAAACTCTCCTGGAAAAACAGTAGTTTCTTTGCGGTAGGAACCACCAAGCAAAAACTGCGTTTGAGCGTTCCCGCCTGATAACGAAACATTAGCATTGGTCACCTTTGCAGTGCCTCCAATAAATACATCCTGCCAATCCGTGTACCGTGTTTTGTCCCAGGTGCCGTTTAGATCATAATGGGCGGCGGTAGGCGTACCATTATCATTTTTGTAACCTTCATTACGCATTTCCATGAACTGTTCCGTATTCAGCAGATCAAGACGGTTAGAAACTGTACTGGCTCCGTGGTATACATTCGCGGTTACCCGCGTGCCACCAGCTTTGCCTTTTTTTGTCGTGATCAATACTACGCCATTAGCCCCGCGTGACCCATAAATAGCAGTGGCATCGGCATCCTTCAAAATATCAATACTTTCAATGTCTTCAGGCCGGATACTCGTAAACGGACTGGCCCCGCCAGCGCTTCCGCCGCCAAGTGCGGTAGTCACCTGGATCATGGAGGCGGAATTGAATGGAACACCATCTACTACGTACAACGGGTCTAGCCCGTTACTTAAACTGTTTCTGCCCCGTATGTTCAGCGATACATAAGCACCCGGTATGCCGGAGTTTTGATTAACATATACGCCGGTTACCCTTCCAGCAAGTGCGATCAGCGGATCACTGACCGGCTGTTTAGCTATGTCAGCGGCCTTCACGGTTCCAACGGAACCAGTATTCAAGATTTTCTTGGTGTCGTAATACCCTTTATTGATCACCACTTCCTCCAGATCGGCGGCAGTAGCCTGCATGGTAATAGTCATATACTTGTCCGAAGCCCGCACGAATACTGGAATATAACCCACATAGGAGATGGTGATCATGGCATCAGCTTCAATGCCAGTGAACGAAAATTCACCGTTCACATCCGAAACAGCTGATTTACCACCGACAGATACCGAAGCTCCAGGTAAGGGCTTCCCGTCAGTATCTACCACCTTTCCGCGTACTATAATGGCTTTGATCACATCCATGAACTTTTCGAAATAGCTTTTTTCCAGTTCAGGCTTCGGCCTGATCGAGATGCTCTTTTCTTCAATGTCGTATACGAAAGGCTGGTCTTTCATGATCACTTTCAGCGCTTCATCGATACCCGCGTTCTTTAGTTCTGCGGTGATCGGCTTCGCCTGCTTCAATATTTCGGTGGGATACATAAAATTGTATCCAGACTGTTTGCGCACCTTTTGCAGCACCTCATGAAAAGGCGCATTGCGCACCGTCAGGCTAATGTTCTGTGAGTAGACGCTTGCAGAAACATTCAGGCTCAGAAATAAGATCGCCATAATGATTTTCATAATCCGCAGGAACTTTAATAATGGTTGGATCGGGTACCCGCTTGCCTTATCCGCAGGCAACAGGTACCCATTGGAATGAATTTTTAAATTCATAACTTTGGTTTAGTTGGTTGTTTAGATTAATGGTTGATAAACTCTTATTCTTACCGATAGCCAGCTACAGCCGGGAAGTGGACGAGACTTCCCGGCATTTTTATGGCCGGTAATTTTTGGTAGGCTAAATTGGGGTCGCTATTTCTTCATGATCCTCCTTCCTTCATACGTAAGCGCTACACCGCTAGTCCGTTCTATGAGGCGCAATACCCCCCGCAGGGTTTCTTTTCTTGATATTTCGCTGTTCAGTTTTGTATCAGGGATGGTAGCGTAGTCTACCTCCACATCATACCACCGGCTGATCTGCCGCAGTACATCTTTTAAGCTGCTGTTGCTGAATATAAACGAGCCGTCTTTCCATGCTATAACATCAGCCGCATTTACCTCGGCTACAGTAATGCCACCGTCTGCCACGGTGCTTTGGTCATCCGGTTTCAGGGTAATGGATTTTGAGGAAGAAGAAATAGATACTTTTACTTTTCCTTCAGCCAGTGTAGTTACCAGCGGTTCATCATCATACCCGGCTATGTTGAAGTGCGTGCCCAGTACCTCGACCGTTTGGCTGCCGGTGGTTACTTTAAACGGTTTTTTAGGATCTTTTGCAATCTCGAAATATCCCTCACCGCGCATGGTCACACTTCTTTCGGCACCGTTAAAGGCTACCGGAAAGGTCAGCGAGCTTGCGGCATTCAGGTACACCATACTGCCGTCTGGCAGGTACACCTGAAACTGCCCGCCGCGCGGCGTGGTCAGCGTATTGGTACCGGCACCATTTGTGGTAGCATTGGCCCGATACACCAACTGCCCGTTAGCACCCCTTGTCACCGTTACGCCTTCCTGCGTAGCCACTACGCCGGTAGTAGTGCTGTCCAGCTGTACCTGCTGCCCGTTTGCCAGTGTCAGCACTGCTACGTTTCTACCTGGCTGCTTGTCCTGATCATGGGCCGCCACCTGTTGCTGCACCTGGGGTTTATTGAGGTACAGCAGGTAGAAAGCAGAGCCTAAGCCAAATATCAAGGCTACTGCCGCCGCTATCGGCCAGTACAGCCTTCGCTTTGGCCGGCTGTGTATGGCAGCGCTTTGCGTTTCAATAGATCGCCATAGCCCATGCAGCTCATAGTCGGTAGCATCATACGGCTTCAAGGGTTGCTGTTGTAGCAGCTCCCCATACCACTTATGCAGCTGCGCTGCCTCATCAGGGGTGCATTCACCTGCATGGTACTTCTTTAATAGTTCATGTGCTTCCTGTTCTGTCATCTTAAACGTGCTCTAAGTTTATTGGCATAGGGGGCTTTCATAGGTAGTTCAATCTGTTACATTTACATGAAACATGAAATCACCAACATATATACAAGCCATGAAATTTTTTTTGGAGAATGGTCAGAACCAAATAAAAAAGACGGTCAACCTTGATTTGAGGATTTTAAAAGCGCGGTTCAGTTGCGTGTTTACCGTGCCTTCGGTCACTTGTGCAGCTTCGGCCACCTGCTTACGGCTCAGATTCTTGCTACGGCTCAGTTCATAAATCTCCCGCATCTTTGGCGGTAAGCTATCTACAGCCTCATTGATCCGTCGCTGCATCTCATTACCCATCACTACCTTATCGGTAGCCAGTTCCGTTTCTTCATAATACGCCTTTAAGTGCGCCGCATATTGCATCCTGTACTGATCATGCCTGAACTGGTTCAGCACTTCATGTCTCACACAGCCATAAAGAAAAGCCTCTATACTTGATCTGAACTCCCTGCCAGTGGTGGAAGTAAGCAGCCGCACAAAAACATTGGCTACCACATCCTTTGCCGCGTCGCGGTCTTTCAGCATCATGTTCGCATGGGTCAACATAGATTCACTGAAACGATTGTACACTTCCTCTACCGCTTTGCTGTCACCAGCTGCAAGCAGTTCGGTCAGTTCCATATCCGTGAGCGATTGTAAAGCCCCCATCCGTTTTTTCGTTCAGTTAGTAATTAAGTAACAGGGATTTAATCAAATATAAATACAATTACTCCCAATATCAACTATTCGTAATGAAATTGTAAAGCAGCAGTTAACCTGCACACCCCGCATGGTAGCCAGACTAAACAAAAAGGCAAAGGGGAAGCGCGCACGCTTCCCCACGGTTCCGCAACAATTCCTGTTCTGAAACAGAACCGGCCAAGCCCTGTATACACCCAGGGCATGTTATGGATATGGTATCTACAAATCATTTGTAGGCAGCCAGGTGATTTTGCTGGCTGGCTCATTGCTAAGTATGATAGTGGCATCGCTAGGATAAACGCAGCCGTCATGTTCAGTATTCAGCATCCAACCGTAGCGGTTATCTTTACCACTGAAAAAGGCTCTCCCTCTTACTACGGTAATGATGTGTTTTATTTCGCCTGTAGGCACACCTACAGCGGGGGTATCCAATTGGGGGCGGATGTTAAAAGCAGCATTTCTGGCCCGCACATAACTATCATTTGCAATAAATGTAAAAATCTGTCCTTTGGCCATTATACTGTCAATCGCAATAAAAGCCTCACCATCCACAAAGTATCTGTTGTCACCTTCAGAGGGACGCCAGATCCGTGTACCTTTCAACAAGAAGATGCGCACACCCGCAGGCGTGTGCGCTACCTCACAATAGCCTTGCGCGTTGCACCCAAATACCCTGCTATCTTTAGGTCGGGTTAAATCGATCTTGTCACGAAATAATACAATATCCGCGTCTGATTGGTCAGCCGATACGGTTACAGGCCCATTGGAGTTGCCGGTATCACTGCTATTGCTGTTGAGCGTACATGAAGTCCAAATGAACATAGCCGACAATCCGGCCATACCTAATAATAATCTCATCATTAACTCTTTTTATTGGTGCTGTAAAGGTTTTAATCAAAATTTTAGAAAAAGGAGGCGTACCAGACGCCCCCTTTCTTTCAACCATTTGATAGGCGTAGAAATGCCAGTCATTAATCAACCATGAATAACGTAAAAGTCAATTTCATTCTGTCCTTTTGGCAACATATCTGCCGTTTCGAATTTTCGTCAGTGTCCAGTATCCGTAGCGCTCTATATCGGCTTTAAGCTCAGAAAAGGGCTGATCTGTAGAAAAGCTAAAAGGCTGATAAAAATTACGTAGGCCATCTGGATTGTCAATAGCAATTCCATAAAACCACCTTGTCAAACTTGAAAACTCCTCAAAGCTAATTCCAATATAGTCCCGCCTGCCCTTTATCCACGTCGAATCTGCGCTTAAACTGGCCGAGCCAAAATAGCGTCCTCCGTTATCTCCATATAAATAGGTTTCACCTGGGGAGACTGTCAGGGTTCGGCCATCAACCATCACCGTTAACTTTCCGCGTACCGCAGTAAACCTTATCGAATGCGCCAGATACAATCCAATTTTACCAGTATCAGGTGGCTGATGCAGGCGAAATGCATTCACATTAAATTCCGCTGCACTGTCGCAGTCCACAACTATGTTTTTAAAGACCAACCTCAATGGCCCTGCACGCCTTTGCGTTTTGAGCTTGAAGTAAGCCTCTCCCCGAAAACCGGTGATTATTCCGCCGCCCCTGCAATCGAGCCTGCTGAACTTGTTCAAGATTACCTGATCTGAATCAGACAGATTTACTACGCTGGGAGCCTTACCAGCCCTATAGCGCACACTGGTTACTTCCTTCGTAGACGTGCAAGCGCTGAATAGCCATAGCGCCAATAGCCAGGTTGGCAATAAGAATTTTTTCATTAATGTTTCATTTCGGTGTTGTAGAAAATTGCTCATCAAAGTTCAGATAAGGGAGACGCCTCAAGCGCCTCCCTATAAATCTGAGGTTTATGCTGTAGCACAAACCCAAAAACCAACTGAAAGGCGCAGATGTGCCCCTCCTTTATATAAGATGTCTCTTTAATCATTTAGCCAAGCGGGGATACTAAGCGGTTCCTGCCAGATTGTCCCACTGTTTTGTTCTGTCAATATCGTCACGTTTGTTGGATGTTCTATGGTCAACCAACTTTCATCACTGCCACAATGATTTACTTTAATTGTTCCGGCGATCAGTGACAATCGGCGTGAGCCAAGAGCATCCGTCAGCCCCGTCGTTTGGTCTGCTATCAGAATTGGCGCTACGTTCACCGTAGTATGTTTGGCCTGAAAAATTGCTTTCCCTGCTACAAAGGTAAATGTAGCACCCCGCGCCTCTACACTATCTATTTCTACGATTGCCTCACCCTCTATCACATACGCAACGTAGTGTACATCCGGGAGCAACAATTTTGCAGATTTGTTCAGAACGACATGCAATCCCTTTGGCAACCCTGCAATCTTTGATATGCTGTCTCCAGCAATATAAGTTACCGCATCCGTGTGCGCGTCGCATAGGTCGCTCTCTGCATTGCGTTGCCGAAGGCACCCAGTCCATATGATCATAGCGACTGCGATCAGTATCTTTTTTTCTGTCATACTATTGCAAATATGTGCTAAGGCCGAAAGTCTATCCTAATGGTGTCGTTGCCCACCCGGTTTCCTGTTGATCAATATATTCCCTCTACCAGTACATGCTTTCCGTTCTCATAGTAGGTAATCTTCACCTCCGCCAGCCTTCGCGCAGTCTGTATGAAATCGTCCAGTGACTTCGAGGTATCCCAGTCAAAATTATCAAACGATACATACCCGTCGGGTGCCACCAAAAAGGTGTCAAAGTGGTACCAGGCCCTAAACAGAGCGAGAAAATCCTGTATGGCAATGTGTTGAAAATGATAGCCGCCATCCTTCCATCCCGTCATCTCACCGGGTTCCAGCGAGCTATGTGGATAGGCACCTCCAAATGGATCTACTTCAAATACCCAGTCTTTTAACCTATAGCGCCCCCACCTCACTTCACCGCTGATCACCGAGACATAGCCCCTGTTAAAAGCACTGCTGTAACTTTGGTAGTCTCCACCAATGAATGCATATAAATTTGCATTCACTACACCGTGCCTGCACGTCATCGCAAATCCACCCGCATTCATATGGAGCGGTGCAGAGAAGCGCGATCTGGTGCTATCTACTTCTATGAATGCCTCACCCGTAAACTTGAGTACATTATCAAACGGTTTCTTGTACCACAGTTCACTACCGGCATTCAGGGTAACGGTGGTGCCGCCCTCATCGATCGTTATTTTGGTCACCTTGTCTGCTTTGTAATGCGCTGTCATGGCGGCTTGCTTTGTACAGCCCATAGTCGTGATCATGACTAGGGCGATCACCACCTTATTGATTTGTCTGTCCATAATCATGATCGTTGGTGCATAAGTGTAAAGAAAAGGGGGACTTTATTTCAATGGATTGTCCCCCCTTGCCTTGCCGACGTAAAACGACAAGGGCTGGTTTTTGCTTATGAAAAAGACTTAAACGGGGGACAGACATGGCGCTGTCCCCAGGGCGTGCCTTCATTATTCTGATGAAAGGCCCGCCGATAATTTGAGGGGGAGCAGACAGTAACTCCCCCTTTGCCCCGAAAAACCCACAAGCCATAGGGCAAATATGCTGGCCGCATAAAACCACACTCCTGATCGGGCAGGATTGATATCAGTAATACAATAATTTAGATGGTAATGAACCTACGGGCAGCGGGTCATTGGGATAAGTCGCTGAAAATCTTTCTACCTCGATTTCCCGCCTGTGTCTTCGCTATCCTGGCGGAAGATGGCAGGCCAAAGTTAATCTCGTACAGTGTTGTGTGATCGCGAAATGTTTCATAACAGATTTTAGCGGGCAATGGAATACATGCGGGATGAACTGGACGTCCGCAATTTTTGTCCCTTAATTAACAATATAAATTCGCCAGTCGCTGACCATGCAGACGCTGGTAGAAATGTTGTAACAGAATAGTCAAATAGTTCCTAGCTGGCTGCTAAGGAATTGCGCACAATTTAGCGCAAAAGAAAAATGTAAACAGTTAATGCGAAGTTAACAGCCAAACTTTTTTAATCGATTACGTTAATGTCCGTTAACAAGTCCTCGCTCCCGCTTTTTTTAAAACGTTAACATGGCATTAACTCTTTTTACAAAACACTGTTCTACCTTCATGCGCGGCATGAAATTCCTGTATCCTGCCTATTGTTCAAGATTAAACAACCTATATACCTGGGCTATACGCCCACCGCATCATCCCTAAAACACCGCCATCAAACCATCATAAAATTTATATAGCACATGAAGCAATTCTACTTCACCGGGCTATGCATGGCATTTGCGCTAACCGTAAACGCCCAGGGCAAACTATTGCCCAGTGATAGCCTCTTATCCCAAATACCCGGCAGGTACCTTTCCAGTATGGAGCGAAAGGCAGACCGGGTGAGCCACTATGCAGACAAAACCACAAGCAAAGCCCTAAACAATATGGCCAGGCTGGAAGGAAAGCTGCAACGGCACTTGCAGAAAGCCGACCCCGCAAAAGCAGAAGAACTCTTTGGCAAGGCATCGGCCAAAGTTGCGGGCCTGAAAGGTAACCTGAGCGCTGCCGCTGCTAATGCCAGCGGCGGATACCTTGACAATTACACAGATACCCTAGAAGGCACGCTGAAATTTTTGGATGCAGGAAAATTGAGCGGGGCTGTCAACGCCAAAGCACTGGATAAAGCAACGAAAAGTTTTAGCGAGCTAACCGGCAGGCTGCATGCCACGGAAGACCTGAAAGCGCAGCTGGCGGCCCGCAAGCAACAGCTGAACGAAGCACTGGCGGGAGTAGCGGGCTGTAAGCAACTGACCAAAAAACTCGGCAAAACGATGGACTACTATAGCCAGCAGGCCAATGACTACAAAGCGATGCTGCAAGACCCCACCAAAGCGGAGAAAAAGGCCATGCAACTCTTACGCAAAAGCGATCTGTATAAAAAGGCCATTGCTAAGTACTCCCCGCTGGCCGCCTTGTTCAACATCAACATGAATGAAAACCCCGCGCAGGCATTGCCCGGTCTGCAAACCAACAACAGCGTGCTGGATCGTATAGGCGCTAGTGTTGGCGGCGATCCCGCCGCAAGGCAGTCTGCTACACAGCAGATGGATCAGGCGCAAAGTGTGATCAGCCAGGCCAAAGACAAGCTGCCTACCGGCTCTGGCAATGTAGGTGACGTGCCAGATCTGGCGCTCAATCCCATGAAGAAAAAGCGCTTTCTGAAACGTCTGGAATACGGGGCCGATATTCAGTCCCAACGCAGCACCTTGATGCTGCCCACCATGACGGATGTATCGCTACAGGCTGGCTATAAATTCAATAGCAAAGCGGTGGCCGGTATCGGCCTGGCTTATAAACTGGGCTGGGGCAAAAGCATCTCACACATCAATCTTACCTCAGAAGGAATCGGCTTTCGTTCTTTTGCCAGCTACAAGCTCAAAGGTAAATTTCATGCAGCCGGTGGTCTGGAATACAACCGCTTCACACGCTTTGGTTCGTTCTCCGAACTGAGTAAGTGGAACGGCTGGACGCGAAGCGCCTTACTGGGCGGCAAAGTCATGATCAGGGAAAATGGCAAGCCCAAAGCCAGTATGCTCGTTTTGTACGACTTCCTTGCACCCCGTACCATGCCTAAACAGAGCGCATTTAAAATACGCTATCAATACACCTTATAACCGGTATACCAATCATTCATTCATAAAAGATCATCAAAACCAATTCAGTAACCTATGATCAGATTAATCAGAAGGCTTGCAGGCATATGCCTGTTCGCTGCCGGGTACCTGCTGCCCATAGTAGCACAAGCGCAGAGCGGGGCCAATGAAGGCGCGCTTTCTAAACTTACCGTATCATCGCCCACAGCAGGCGCATTGGCAAAGTTCGCAGATTTCCCGACCAGCAGCTATTCCGGCACACCGGAAATTTCCATTCCGCTGTACACCATTTCTACGTCATTCGCGCAATTGCCGCTCACCCTCAGTTATCATGCGGGCGGTATCCGGGTAAACCAGAACGCCACCAGCTCCGGACTGGGATGGAGTATCACCGGCCCCGGTGTGGTGAACCGTACGATATACGGAAAGGCCGATGATGGCAGCTGGCTAAGTAATGACGGCGTGAACTGGGTAAGCCAGGCGTTAGATTTCAACAACAGCACCATCTATCAACGGATGCAGTCTCTTGGCAACAATTTAATAGACGGCGTGCCAGACCCGCGTACCTATACAATGGCGGGCTACAGCGGCAAGTTTATCATCACCGACAGCATCCGCCAAATGCCGCTCACCGGCAACCAGATCACCGTGGTGAATGCTGATGAGTACCGCATCACTACTCCTGATGGGGTGGTGTATATATTCAATGAACCAGAGCGCAGTTTCAACAAAAGTGCTACCTCTGCCAGTAGTGCTACTACGGCATGGTACCTCACTAAAATGCTGGCACCAGACCGGTCAGATTCTATCGTGTTCATCTATAAAAACACCGCCTACGAAACCGATATGGGTAGGTCGTACTCTTTGACCATTACCCAAAATTCGGGGGGCGGGTACAACGGTGGCAGCAACAATACGGCTACCTATATGTCGCGCATCAGCGGCAAAGAACTGTCAAGAATTGAATATAAAAACGGAAGTGTAGATTTTGATCTGACCTGGAACACACGCGAAGACCTGTACGGCGTAGACAGTGCCGCCCTGGTCAATGCCATTGTGGTAAAAAATAGCAACAATACCACCATCAGAAGGGTCAGTTTCAGATACGATTATTTTGTAAGTGCAGGTACAGTTACGGCAGCCCACAAGCGCCTCCGGCTGATCGGTGCATACATCCATTTAAATGGCGCAACCGATACGACCAATGCGGAGCGTTACAATTTCTTTTACAACAGCACCCTTCTTCCTACAAAAAATTCATTGGCACAGGATCACTGGGGCTATTATAATGGTGCCTCTAATAGCACGCTGGTACCTGGCTGGCGGAGCTGCACCGATGGGTATACGGCTTCAAATTGTAGGGTCTGTTCGCTCAATCCAAATAACTATGTATACAATGGTGCTAACCGTGAGGCAAATGCCAATTTTATGATGGCTGGAATGCTGGAACGGATTAATCTGCCCACCGGTGGGTACCGCGCCTACGAGTGGGAAGCCCACCAAGCCCCGAACCCTGATTCCGGCAAGATAAGCTACAACACTACGAGCTTCCTTACAGCGCAGGCAGCGCCTACCAATTCCACATTTGTTACGGACAGTTCATCGGATTTTTATGTTGACCCGGCCATCTATCCAAGTGGCATTTGCGGCAGAATATACGGCAGCTTAGGTTCAGCCTCAGAAGATCCTACAGAACTGGATCATGCCGGGGCAGCCATGACCCTTTACCGTCGTTCGGGAAGTAACCGTATTATAGTTAAAGGCTACGGATTTTCTTCAACGAATATGTCCGTCAGTGAGACTGTATCGCTGCAAGCCGGCCAAACCTATTTTATCCTGGTGAAGGCCAGACATGCCGGGATGACAAGCAACGGAGAACTGACAGGCTTTACCCCCGCCAGTTACGCGCCGAAAAACAGGATCATTGGCGGGCCGAGGATTAAGAAAATCAGTCTCTACGACCACATCACGGGCAAAACCATCGTCAACCGGTACGAGTATACCCTTCCAAACTATCCGGCACTCTCTAGCGCCATCACCACCCCTGATCCGATCTATGCCTATACGTATACGTCCTTTCAAAAAGAATCTGCCTGCAATTACACCTTTAGGCAGGGCGCTTACCTTTCCGGTAATTCAATTTACAGTATTGGAGCAGGCAGCCACATTGGATATACTTACGTGAAAGAGAGCCAGGGCGAAAGTAACGATGCGGGATACACCCTCTACCAATTCAGCAATGAATTTGCAGAAGGAGGAGAATTTGACCCTTCATGGAGGCGTGGCCTGCTTTTGGCAAAGACCGATTACAATAAACTGGGTACCCCGGTAAAGAAAACGGAGAATTTCTACAGTACCGATAGCCGTGGATTTAAACACTATCAGGGCTGGCAGGTTGTCAATTATCAGGCACATCCCTGTGCTTCCCCAACCATCTTCAATGAAAATTATCCAGTGTTTATGACGTTCAAAGGATACTACTTTCCTTCAGAGTGGCTACATCTGGATTCATCGGTCACCACCACTTATGACATGCTCAACCCTGCAAAGATCAACAGGAGCATACAGAATACGTATTACGACAATACCAACCACAAACTGCCTACCAGAACAATTACAAACGATTCGCGGGGATGGGTAGAGCGGACGACCACCAAATATGCGGCAGATTACACACTTCCCGGCGGCACACTGACCGGTGAGCAGCTTGCCCTGCAAAACCTCCAGCAGAAAAACCAGCAGGAGGTGATTGAAAAATACAGTCAGAAGTATAATCCAGCGTCTCCTGCATTGGTCTATACCATTGCGGGGCAGTACAACAGCTTCAAAATGGTTACGGTTCCCTATGGCAGCCATGCCCAGCCAGACACCCAGTTTACGCTGGACGCAGACAATTTTACCACCAACTTCAGTCCCTCGGCGGTAAGCGGTGCCACGATCAGTAAAGACGGACGGTATACGATGGATTCACGCATGGTCAGCTACGACAATAACTTCAACATCACGGAAGTCCAAAAGGCTACAGAACCAAATTCAGCCTACCTGTGGGACTATAAGGGCGATTACCTTGTAGCTAAAGTAGCCAACGCCACCCAGGCACTCATTGCCTATACGTCTTTTGAGGCAGACAGTAAAGGAAACTGGACATATAACGGCACGCCTGGCGCAGATGCTACCGCACCTACCGGAGGCATGGTCTACACCTTCAATGCCAGCAACAACATCACCAAGACAAACCTGGTGGCTTCGCAGGTGTATACCCTGAGCTACTGGACGAAGAATGCCACCGCCTTTAATGTAGCTGGCAATCAGGGAACGCCGGTCAAATCTGCTACTGCCGCTAACGGATGGTACTACTACGAGCACCGCATCACCGGTGTGACCACCATCAGCATCGGCAATACCGGCAGCATAGATGAAGTAAGGCTATACCCGGCAGGCGCACAGATGAATACCTACACCTATACGCCCAAAGTAGGGGTAACGTCTTCCTGTGATCAGGCAGATAAAGTGATCAGGAATACCTATGACGCTGCGGGAAGGCTGATTACCATAACCGACCGTGAAGGGAAATTGCAGAAGGTATATGAATACCAGTATGCGGTACCAATGGCACAATAACCTCAAACCTACGAACCAATGAAACAACATATAAACTTTGTAAAGAAACTGTCTGCTGCCTTATTCATGGCCTTTACGGCCCTGATGACTGCAAAGGCGCAGAATGCCCCTTCGACAGCCGCAAGACCACTGGCTACACCGGTGGCGGCACCGGCAGGCTATGCCAACACCGGGATCAATTATATCCGCGTGTGGGAGCCTAAGATGCCTTCGGCCAATGTGACCGACGTAAAATCCAGTGCGCGGACAGCAGTAGAGGTATCGCGCTCTACACAATACTTTGACGGCTTGGGCCGCTTTGTCCAAAATGTAGTCAAACAGTCCAGTCCCAGCGGCAAAGATGTGGTAAATTTCGTCCGGTTTGATGAACTGGGCCGGGTAGCATATTCCTATCTCCCATATGTACCGCAAACGGGCAATGCCAGTGATGGTACGTTTAAGATAGACCCAAACAGTACACAAAGCGCATTTTTTAAAAATGCCACACTCAATCCCGGTGCGGTGGGCGACCAGATTTTTTATTCGGAAACGGAATATGAACCGGCACCATTAAACCGTGTACTGAAAACCTACAGCCCCGGTAATGCCTGGGCGAAGACGGGCGGCAACCATCCGGCAGCAGACAGTGAACAGGTGAACAGTGAAGCTGATTCGGTAAGGCAGTTTACCATAACGATTGCCCCAATCCCAACCTCAACGGGTTTTTATGCAGCGGGCACGCTGACCAAAACGATCAGCACCGACGAAAACGGCAGGCAGGTGATCGCTTACACTGACCTTGACGATCAGGTTGTACTCCGCAAGGTTCAGGAAGCGCCCAATCCCGGTACGGCCCATATGGGATGGATGTGTACCTATTACGTGTACGATCAGCAAAAGGATCTCCGGTTCGTCCTCCAGCCACGGGCGGTGGAAATGATACTGGGCACCTGGACCATCACCACAGCGATAGCAAGGGAATTGTGCTTTATGTACCGCTACAATGCCAAAGGGCTGAAGGTGATGGAAAAGATTCCGGGCGCAGACAGCATGGATTACGTGTACAATAAACGCGATCAGCTCACGCTGTTCCGGGATGGCAACCTAAAGGAAACCGGACGCTGGAAAGTTTTCAAGTACGATGCACTGGGCAGGGAGACATTGACGGGCATACATTTTAATGCACAAGCGCGGCAGGAATGGGAGGATCATTATGCCTTTTATCCATTTGCCGACAGCAGTGCCCTGCCGCTCAATTCAGACAGCAACCTTTACATCCTCACCTATACGTATTACGATACGTACGACTTTCCGGACAAGCAAGCCTACAGCACCACCCATATTGGCAAGGTACAGGCACGCGCCAATCCCTATAGCGAGGCGCTGCCCAATACACCGAGCGGCGTGACGCGCGGGCTGGTTACCGGCGTGCGTACCAGGGTAGAACAGCAAGACCAGTTCCTCACCACCACTAACTATTACGATGACAAAGGCCGGCTGATACAGGCCACCGAGGGTACAGTATCTGGCGGCAGAACGACCACCAACACACTGTACGACTTTTCAGGCAAGGTACTGAGCACCCATGTAGAGTACTACAACCCTAAATGCAGCACCACCACCTATATACGGGTGCTTACGACCAACGATTACGATGCAAACGGTCGCCTGGATTCTGTGCAGCAATGGATCAATGACGATCCGGCGTCGAGAAAAATACTAGCGGTATGCACCTATGATGAACTGGGCCGCCTGAAAACAAAGCGCCTAAACGTAACCGGCAGTTCCGCACAAATGGAAACGCTGAATTATGAATATAACCTTCGCGATCAGGCCACGTCCATCAATAAATCTTTCATCAACACGGCGGGCAGTACGGCCAACTGGTTTGGGGAGCAACTGGGGTATGATACCGGTTATACCCTATTGCGCTACAATGGTGATATAGCGGGCAAGAAATGGAAAAGCCGGGCAGACGGTATAGCCCGTCAGTATTGCTTCAATTACAGCACATCGGGGCAGTTTACCGCCGCAGGTTTTCTGCAACAGAATAGCGGCAGCATCAACTGGACGGCAGACAAGGTGGACTTCTCTGTAAGAAACCTGGCGTATGACAAGAATAACAACATCCTGAGCATGACGCAGGCGGGCATGAAAGGAAGCATGATCGCGCTGATGGATAGCCTGAAAATGGGCTATATAGCCGGGAGCAATAAGCCGCAATGGGTGACAGACAAGGTGAACGACCCTAACAGCAAAGCGGGCGATTTTAAAGAAATCGTGAACTCGGAATCAAACGACTACAACTACAATACGGCTGGCTACATGGTAAAAGACCGCAACCGGGGCATAGACACCATGTACATTAGCCACAATGGTAGTCCGGCCATCATTAACAACAGCGGCAAGGGCAGAATCTATTATTGGCTCACCGGCAATAAGAAAAAAGTAAGCAAGATCGTGGAGGATTTTTCTGCCGGGGTAGCAGTGACGGTGACCAATTATGAGAATGGCTTTATAGCCATCGATGATACGGTAGTTTGCTTCAGCCATCCGGAGGGCCGCGTGTATATACTCAACAAGCCCGGACAGCCTGCACAGTTCATTTACGAGTATTTTATCAAAGATTACCTGGGCAGTATCCGCGTGGTATTGAGTGAGCGCAAAGATACCGCTACCTATTCGGCCAGTATGGAAACGGCCCGCGCCGCTATCGAAGAGGCAACCTTTAGCAACATCACCACCACCCGCAGTGCCAAACCTGCCGGATACCCTACGGACAATACGACCAGCCCGAACGACTATCTGGCTAAGACCAATGCCCAAAATGGCCAAAGGATAGGCCCCGCCAAGTATCTCTATGTGATGGCTGGCGATACCATACAGGTGGCGGCCAAAGCCTTTTACAAATCGGCATCGGCCAGTACGGCGTATGCCACACCTGCCCAGATGCTCACCTCCATTGTTCAGAGCTTCCTGACACTGGGTACCAGCAACGGTGTACACAATGCAACAGGGCCAAACTCACCGATCAATACCACGTTCACGAGCACAGACTATACGAATGTGCGCAATAATGACCCATCTCAAAACCTGAGCGACAAGCCAAAGGCGTATTTAAACCTGCTGGCTTTTGACAACCAGTTCAACCTGGTGGCCGAAAACAGCCTTGTGAAACAGGTGCAGGGGGCGCCTGATGCCTTGCAGAACCTGGCTACCGGAAAGATCGTGGTCAAAAGATCTGGCTATCTGTACATCTACGCATCCAACGAGAGTGCGCAGGACGTATACTTCGATAACATCGTGATCCAGCACCTCAGAGGCCCGCTCACCCAGGATGCACACTACTACCCGCATGGCCTGATGATGGCGGGCATTAGTTCTGATGCCTTCGGCGGAGACTACTACGGCAAAAACAACTACCTGTTTACCGGCAAGGAGCTACAGAGAGGCGAGCACCGTGACGGCACCGATCAGAATCTTTACGATTATGAAAACCGGTTTTATGATGTGCAGATCGGGATGTTTCATGCGCCGGACCCGCTTGCAAACAGCATGCGCCGCATGTCTCCATATGCTTATGCGTTCAACAACCCAATCCGGTTTACCGATCCTGACGGCATGATGCCGATGGATGCCTCAGCTTTCGGCGGCCCAGGCAGCTCATTGTTGAATATCGTTAATGTGGACGCTGCACTACAACGTGTAAAACAAACCGTTAATGCAGTAGCCGCTGGTATGGCTGGTGCAGCCAATGCCTATGCATCTAATCAGTTGCTTGGCGCAGGCAGAATGGACGTGGAGAAAACCGGGTTAAACGGGGTAGACGCAATCACTTACCAATTTGGCCAAAAACTGGGAGATGCGGCGGCAATGTTTACCGGTACTCAGGAAATTATCGGCGGGGGCGGCGCATCCATAGGATCGGCGGGCGCAGCGGCTGCTGTAGGCGTACCTATAGCGATTCATGGAGCTACTGCTTTCGGACTGGGTGCAAAAAACTTGTTTTCAAACCCCATCAGAAACATTGAGGGTAAAAAACCCAAAGGTTCAGCAAACGAAGTATCAAACGATGCAAGACGATACGGGCAACAAAAACATAAAGAAATACAGGATAACGCAAAGAAGAAGGAGAAGGGATGGAAAACCGAACAGGTAGCAACTGACCCACAAACCGGCAAACCGGTTAGAGTAGATTTACTAACCCCTGACGGTAGCCCGGTTGAGATTAAACCTGGTACCCCTTCTGGCAGGGCCAAAGGTGCAAAGCAGCTCCCGCAATACGAGCGCGCGTTTGGGAAGAAAGGTCGGATAATTTACTATCAGCCCCCGGCGGCAAGCAATCCAGCCAGCGATGCGGCAAATGGCTATTAATTCAATATCTTCACGATAAAGTAATGAACATGCAGATATACAAACACAACAAATGGTTATCATTCAAGTATCCTGCTGACTGGTTAACGGAGTATGAGGAAGGCCAAATCATTTTTGAAGACAAAAACTCTCCTGTGGGTGCTCTGTTATTCACAGTCTTTTATCCACCGGAAAACGAGGAGGTTAATTTAAAAGAATGGTTAGCTGAAATGTTGGAAATCGAGCCGGAGAAATTTGAGGTTAGTGAAAACAAGAACTGGGTGCGTTTTCAATACGTTCATTCAGAAGAAAGAAGCTGGCGGTATTGGGCGATAAAGAAGGATTCTATGGTGCTTTTCGGGTCTTATAATTGTGATCCGCAGGACGAAGGCAAGGAAGATCAGGTTGTCGATGCCATCATAGCTTCGATTTTTGAATAGCCGGGTGCTCAGATTGCTTCGTACTTTAGTAAAGGTCATTGCCACATTGTTATGTAAAGCATTCGTCTTACTCGTAGACCGCGATCTCATTTCAGCGCTGCGTATTAACTTAGCGTACAACGCAGCACCCTAGCGCTGAATGAACTAGCTTTTTTCATAACCACTATGCCAGCGGATTCCCGTTTATGCATAGTCTATATTTTGTGTCAAATTGTGAGTTTTTCCCTACTCTGAACTTGCAAGAACAAAAAAGCCGCACTTCGATTGGAGTGCGGCTTTTAATTATTTAATCAGCGAAAGACAGCAAATGAAAGTTGCTTATAGACAAGCATAATAAGATAACCGATTTGGGCATGCACCCTCTACAGATGTGACGTAGGAGAAACCGACACTAGGTTGAACAGGACTGGTGGCAGTCAATGTTACACCCTGTAAAGCCACGCCGGAGGACGTTTGGCCGGCCCGCCGAATGTATAAATAATCTGTACATCTGGCCTTAAATGCGCATACGACCCCTAATGCTGCACAACAGGCTATTGTAAAGGTCAGAAATTTAGCTAGGTTCATGGGGTAAGATTTGTATCAGAAAATTACAACTCAACCTCAATAAAAGAGGGACGCAAATGCGCGTCCCTCATGGTAACCAGAAACTTCTTAGTTTCCTTGATAGTAAGACAGGCGTGCTGGACATGCGCCAGCTACCTCAGTAACAAACGAGAAGCCAACAGATGGCTGGGTAGGAGAAGTTGTCGTCAATGTCACACCTTTAATAGGTAAAGTACATTGATTTTGACCCGCTGCTCTAATGTACAGGGTATCTTCACTTCTAACTTTAAAGGCAAAAACTGATCCTACAATACCGAGTGCAGCTACTGCACCCAGTATGAAACGAGCTTTCTTCATGGCAATGAAGTTTAAACTTATTAACAAACATTTTCCCTACTCTCTTCTAAGGGTTTTCGGGTAGTCCCTTTATTGATCGATCAATGAGTTTTGGATGAATGCGCACCGTCACCAAAAGATGACCCTCTCGGCAAGTAAATTACCTGGATGCAGTTATTTGAGATGGTTGATACTCTTTAGCATGGCAGTTTCGGGTTTCTATGGATACTGGGTATGTTTTTCATTTCGCTCGATTCAAAGGTAAGTCCGATTTTGGATGTGTCACTTACTACATCCAGACTTTTATTTTGGAGACCCGGAGGGGATTCACCCTCCGGGATTCTTCCTTATTACACTACAGTCACAGCGCCAACATACAACGAGTTGGAGTTGATCTTTCCATTTACACTGACAAAGAATACCCAAACATGTATAATGCGGGCACTCCAGTGTACAGGAACGGACAATTCAAAACGTCCCGCAGAACGTGCAGCAGCGTTAATCACTGTTACATATTCTTCCAGATCAGGCGCATAGGCCATCAGAACCAGCCTGTCTGTACCTCCGGTCGTCTGAGCCGGGGCATTATTGCTCCAGCTGAATTCAACCGCTGCCGCTCCCAACGTTGTCATTTCAAATGAAGCTGGTGGTTGAAGCAATTTGCCTTTGGCAATGATCACTTTCGGCAGGTCAATGACTAATAGCGGGTAGACACCCGTGATCGCATCTTTATTGGCTGTAAAAGCAGCATTGAAGGTACTGCGCTCCTGCTGGTGAGCCTGGAAGCCAATATCCAGTAGCTCAGTGACAGGGCTGAGGAACCTGCTGATCATGGTAAATCGCTTCCGCTGTATCAACTGCGGTTCTGTTGGTGGTTTATTCGTCTTTACGGGCCGGCTACGCAGGAAAAAGCCGCCTTTCCAGTTTACCCCCACTATGGCACCTACCAAGCCGGAAAACGGCCCCAAAATGCCTTTAAAATATTTACCCATAAATTCAAGATTTGTGTTGCCGGTCATCTGCTGATGCCGGAACGGGTTAACTAATGTTGCGGTTCAAATCATAGGTTTACCGGAGATCGTTCGTAGTTGGGTCGTTCGCGACCGACCGACGGGCGAACAATGGGCGATCAATGAATCCTTGTTCTGATGTAAAGGTAGCTGCGCCCGCTGACGTATGTTATCACGCACATTAATATTCCCGATCTCTCATACACAGAAAAGCCGCACTGTTCGGAGTGCGGCCCTGGGAAATTTTCTAATGTCAGAAATCAATATGCTGGGTCATCCAATCGGGCTTTTCCTTGCCCATTAGATAATAGTCAAAGAATGAAGCGATTTTCCTTTGCCAGTCAAGTTGGTGTTCAATCTTGGAAATCACATGTCCTTCGTTTGGGTAAGAAACTAACCATACGGGCTTTCCTAATCTTCTTAGCTGAACGAACATTTGAACGCTCTGCTCAAATTTTACATTAAGATCATTAGGATTATGCATCAGCAGTAAAGGTGTCTGCACATTTTTCGCGTGTATGATCGGGGAATTTCGTATGTACACATCAAGATCCTTTTCGGGAGTTGAGCAGATATAGGGTTGATGGCCTGTAACATAAACGCTTTTTTCGGATTGGTCGCTACCCCATAATTCGTTGACTTCACTTAGGACACTAGAAACTCCTGCGTTTGCCAGGGCCGCTGCAAAACGGTTGCTGCTGGTTATGATGTAATTTGTTTCCAAACCTCCGTGGCTGTGTCCAGACAATGCCAGTTTGGTACTGTCCACCCAATGGTATTGCAACAGGTGATCAACGGCGGCATTTATACTTTTCAATGCCATTTCTCCCACTTGCCCCTGTCTGATATACATATTTGCATCGAAAACAAGATATCCTTTACTTAGCATGACAGGAAGGTTAAATTGTGTTCCTACCGGTTCAGGTGATTTAAATCTATTTAAAGTTGATGCACTTTCTTCATAAATGGTAAAAAGAACAGGGTATTTCTTAGTGCTGTCGAAATTTTTTGGCTTGTAGAGCACGCCCTGGCAACTATTCCCTTCGGAATCCTTGTAAGTGTGCAACTCGCCGGTGAACCATTGATATGCCTGTTCTGGATAGTTGCTGGAAATCTTAATTATCTTCTCGAAGTCAGTTGTAAAAAAATAATTTGGGGAGGTAGCACTATTGCCAATTAGGAATAAATAGGCATCCGCTGACGATGCTTTCTGAAAAAATGTAGGCGGTATTTCAGCAAAGGGTCGGTTCCAGTAAAAATCACCTGCATATACTTGCGAAAACTTTTTTTTGCTGATGTTCATTTTGTAGAGCGCACTGCCCTTTGTTTCATCATCAAGACTGTAGATATACAAATCATTACGAGCATTAATAATTCCTCCTGGCGGTCTGGCACAAAAGGCATATTTCTTACTGCTCGTCGGTACCGTCGATGTTAAATTAACTGGTAATTGCTTGTTGTTGATCTCGACGTCATAAATATCGTGATGGCCTTGCATCACCAATCTGTCAGTTCCTGCGATCCAGCCTATCACATCAATTGCATAATTATTGAATTGTCTCCTGTTTTCATGGTAGGCGTATAATTCTTTGCTTATGCTTTCGGCAAATCTGGTTGTTGAGCTGTCCTGTATGCGATAGTTGAACCAGCTCTGGCTGTCTAAATCGAAATAGATAACGTGTCTCTGATCTGGCGAGACGTGATTATTCCATATGCCTCCAGTGGTGCCCATTTTTAACGGTTTTCTGCTTAAATCTTTGAGGTTCAACAGGTAATATGAGGTTTTTGTAGCTTCAGTAATGCGACTTTGTTTGCTATCTGTGGTCTGGATTACAACATAATTCCCGATATTCCGTGTAAAATCCTGTGCGGGAAAATCGTACTTTATGCTTTCCCCTTTGCCAAGAATGCTTGTAAATTTTTTTGTGCTGATCGTCACAGAACATAGGTTTCTGCCATTAATATACCCCGTAATCTGGTATCCTCGCTTTTTAAATTGCGGGTATACCATCTTATCTTCATAACTCCATATGTCTGGCGCCAGTTCGTCTTTCATATATAGTTCAGGATTTGCCTCGGTAGTGAAATAAAGAGCCGTATCGTCCAGAGAAAACTTCCAAATTTCTCTTTGAGTAATCTGCAATCCTGTCCCCAAATTTTGGTCGTTGATTAAAATGTCGGATTTCGCTGATTTTAGATTAGCATGCCAGATGGCAGTAATTCCGTTCACAGATGTGGTAAACGCGAGTGCTGTGCCCGCATTATTGATGAGTATATTGTCGGTTTCTGCGCCTTCGTAAAATCGTATTTCTCTTTTGCTATGGAGATCATATTTAACCATTTCCTCTATATATGGAGATTCGCTGGTAATTCGCTTGAAAATTATTTCGTCTGCGACAGGATTTTTCCAGAACGACACGACGTTAGGAATGCTGTCCAACCGCCCTGTTTTAAGGTTTTTTATGAGTAACGAGCCGGTGCCGGTATTGATGAATCCGAGGTATTCGCTACTTGCACATAGAAATGTTTCATACGACCCGCAGTTTCCAATGGTGTCGGTTCGATCTGAACCTGGAAAAAAATGGATCAGTTTTTTATCAGCTATCCCAAATAGATCATGACCGTTGGAGGAAAAAGAGACGGTTCTTAATCCTGTGAACCGTCGTTCCCATTTCTTGTCGGCTGAAGAGATCACCACGGTACTTTCTGAGCGGTCATCCAACGGCCTTAGCGTATACTTCACATACTTCCCGTCGGCGGAAATCGCTCCCGCTTCAACCTTATTCCAAGAAAGGTAGCTGGTGTCGGTTACAGGCTTTAGTTGCGCGTACAAATGATGGCTCAACAATAGGGTTGATATAAGAAAAATTAGACTTTTCATTTTATGGTGTTGTTAAAGTTTTCGAAACTCCTGTGGGCTTAGTCCTGCGGCTTTTTTGAACGTTCTGGTAAAATGTGGAGGATCGCTCATTCCCAATATATAGCTGATCTCTTTAACTGGCATGGAAGTTTCTTTCAGCAGATAGACGGCTTCTCTGTACACTCTAAGCTGAACCAATTCGTAAATAGTAGTTTCATACCTTCGTTTCAGCAATCTGTTGAGCGATTTTGCAGTACGGTTTACTTGACGGGCATAATAGTCTACAGACTTATGATCTTTAAAATCGCGCTCGATAGCATCCAGCAACCGTTTGACTGTATTTTCATCCGGTGCTGTGAACCCTTTTTGTCCTTTGCTGACAATGAAATTCTGATGGTGCTTAAATAACATCGTGTGTCATTTTTATGGGTTAACAATTAATTTACGAGGATATGCCGCGCTTAAACCGCAGGATAAAAGTCCATACCGGTTTCGTTCAGTTTTCCCGCCATGTCGGGAGATCGTTTCTCATCTTTTTTAAGGTGGTGGTGTATTCGGTGACATTCAACTCATCGTTCCTTCCTTTCGCGATTGCAAGTGCTTTCTCCTGGTAACGAAGGGCCTGATCTTTTTTGCCCAGCTTATATAGCAGGTTCGCGTAAGTATCGAGCCAGCTGTCTTTTTCGGGATTCACTTTGAGTAAAACATCCATAAATTTCAGTCCCTTTTCCAGGTACTCAGGGTTACTGCTATGTTGAAAAATAACCGAGTATACAAGATTGTTAAGAAAAGATTTTCCTAAACCAGCAGTATCAATACCATTTACTTCGATCTTCTCAATCTCATATTTTATCGTATTGTCCCAGTCGCTTCGTTTTCGGTACCAATAAATTTTGTTGTCTAGGATTATCGACTTACTGAGTGTTCTGTCGAAACGCTTGGCCACCTTTTTTTCTAAGCTATCCCAGTTAGGCGATGCATTGCCTTTTTCTGCGTTGTCCAAATGAGGCATAACAATGCTGCGGGAAATAAACACCCGTACCATCATTTTGGCATACCCCTCAGATTGTACTAATGAATCAATAAGAACTGGTTCGCGGTAGCACAGGTTTAGCAGCGGATCATTTATGGAAAATAGATCAGGGAAGTTGCCGGTAAATGCAGGGAGATCAGGATTAATTATTGAAAGAATCGGCTGCCTGTCGAGATACTTGGTCTTGTATGATTTTGCGATCACATAAGCAATGCTATCATCTTTAAATTCTTTGGCACGTAATGCTAGGGCTGCCTGATCGGGCAGCGGTATTCTTCCGTCTGCAAACTCCGCCAAATTGATCGCATAACCATGTTTGGGGTCAGCGGCATTTTTCACCAGTGCGGTAAAGGCGTCCAACTCATGATAACCCCTAATTACTTGCATCAGTTGTCCATCTGGTGCCAAAATGATGTAAGTCGGAAACGCAGTAACATGATATCTGTCACTTAGCATTTTCGCATCGTTATACCATGCTTTCACTTGCGGATCATCGCTTTTGGTTTGATCCATCTGCACTTTCACCGGTATAAACTCATTGAAAAGGTATTCGGCAAAGCTGACATTGGCAAACACTTCTTCGTCCATTTGCTTGCATGGACCACACCAAGTAGCATAGGCATCGATGAATATCTTTTTACCTGTTTTTTCCGCGTGGTTGGTTACCTGATTCCAGTTGTCGAATTTTTGAAACGGACTGTATTTTAGCCCCTGTGCCACGCTTGACAAGGATGCCATACAGCACACTGCCATGAGAAATTTCTTCATAATGTTTAAATTGATTACAATAAAGAGGGTGCCCAAACGGATGGGGCACCCCATGCATTATCCAGATTATCTGATATAACCCGGCGTTTGTTCAAGATTTTGATTTCTCAGAATATCGTACCGTGGAATAGGATAGAAAACTTTATAGCCGGCCCATGTCCCGCCTTTGACAGTCTCTTCTTCTGTCATTACTGCATCGATGGTGCCTGATCGTCTCAGGTCAAACCAGCGGTGGCCTCCTTCGGTAAACAGCTCGACACGTCTTTCATTCAAGATGATGGGCCTAAGCTGTGCTTGCGAAAGTGTATTTTGGAGAGGCGGCAGTGGGTTTGGTACACCAGCCGATACTGCCGCCCTTCGTTTTGCACGCAAGGCGTTCAAATCCTCAACAGCACCTTCAACGTTATTCAGTTCATTCCGCGCTTCTGCGCGAATGAGAAATTGTTCGGCAACGCGGAGGGCTATAGAATATTCAACTAAATTTTTCGAAAGGCCCTCGTAGCCCTGCTTGTATTTGGCTGGATAATAATAGTCTATATTGTCTACGCTGACTACTCCGAGCCAAGAAGATTTTCTGCCGTCACCAGCCTCAAAGCTATTTAGCAATGATTCCGAAATGTAAACAGGATACTGCCAGGTATCTGGCCCATAATCCGGTAGCAGGAATAAATACGCTTCGCGGGTATTGAAGCCAATCTCTACAGATGGAAGCCCCCATATGGTTTCTGTACTATTTTTCAGGAAGGCACCTTCCAGCGAAGACAGCGCATAACCAGTTTGAGTGATCACCTTCGTAGCTGCATTTTCTGCCTCCGCATATTTTTTTTGGTAGAGGTATGTTCTTGCCTCTAAAGCATAGACTGCGGCAAGATTTGGCCTGATCCTTTCCGTAGTCGTTTTAACCATGTCGCTTGAAACATAACTGAAATCCAGCAATCCTTCTGCTTTTTGCAAATCGCTGATGATCTGACTGTATACCTGATCTGATGAGCTTTTTCTCAGCTGGCCGGTCTGTTGATAAGCTGTAGAAAGTACCAGTGGAACTTCGCCATAAAAGTTGACTAAATTGAAGTAATAGAAAGCCCGCATAAAATATGCTTCTCCAAGCAGCCGTTTTGCTACTAACGAGTTGAGCTTTGTATTTCCGTCCAGTTGTTCAATAGCAGTATTGATGGTATATAGTTGTTGATACCCAATTTTCCAAAACGTCCAATCCTCATTTGTATTCAGATATTGGGGGTCAAGAGAGTTCCTATAATAATCCACGTAGTCGGTTGACCCGTCGGGATCGTAAAGGGCCAGGTTATCTGCTGATAGTTCAGGAAGCACAGAAATGGTGTAAAAGGCTCCATTTTCAGATCTTCGCGTCATTTCTGTATATATTCCCGTCAAAACCTGAACGGCCCCGGAATTCGACGAAAAAGCGCTTTCAGAACTGATACTTGTCTCAGGGGTATCGACCTCTATATACTTTTTGCAACTGGCTGCAAAAAGAAGAACAAGAAGGATGGTCTGGCTCCTCAAAATATATTGGATTTTAAATGATCTTTTCATGGTGTTTGGGTTTAAAAGGTTACTTGAAGACCAGCGGTATACATTCGCAAAGGCGGAAGTTTGCCGAAGACTTTTGTTTCCGGATCGGAGCCTTCATAATCTGTGAACGTTAGCAGATTCTGTCCCAGCAGGAAAATGCGGGCAGCTTTGATCCCAGCCTGATTCAGCAAATGGTTGGGAAGCGAGTATGATAAAGAAACATTCTTAAGCCTAAGAAATGATGCATCCGTCCATCGGCCAGTGCTTGACCTGGCGAACGATCCGGGAACGCTTGTTCGGGTGCTGAACTTTTCTACGTCAGTTTCATCACCCTTTTGCCGCCATCTTCTTTCAAAGACGTAAACCGGTGCATTTTGATTCATAAAGCCGAAGCCGTTGGTGATGAATCTGTTGCCTGTGCCTAACTGGTTTACATATTGCAGTAAAAAATCCAGTTGGAACCCATGATAGCTTAATGTATTTGAAACTCCCCCGTACCATTTGGGATTTGGATTGACAAAAGCTGTTTGGTCTGTTTCAAAATTTGGTATGTTGACAAGATTTCCATCAGCAGCCCTGAAAACATAAGTGCCCGTTTGTGCATCTAGTCCTGCCCACTGATACAGACGCACGATATTTACAGGCTCACCTAAAATATATTGGTTCGCATAGCTACTCGTTGCCAGTCCTTCGTATTCTGCAAGTTTATTTCTTGGAATGGTCGCATTTATAGAAACGCGCCAATTTAATTCAGTTTGTTTTAAAGGCTCAATGTCAAGGAGTAATTCGAAGCCGGTGTTTTGAACCGTTGCAGGAAAGTTCATGGTCACTGTTGGAAATCCAGTCATACCTGGTTCCTGATATTCTATAAGCTGATTAGATGACCTATTGCGGAAATAGTTGCCCGAAAAATTTATCCTGTTATTCAGAAAACCTAAATCAAGACCAACGTTCAGCTTTTTCGTTTCCTCCCATTGCAGGTTAGGATTGCTGTGTCTCTGTGGGATTACACCTACAACCCCCTGGTAAGGCATCCCCACCGAAATGGTTTCAAAAAGTGTAGCATAAGCGTAATCGCCTATTTGATCGTTCCCGGTCGTACCGTAATTGACCCTCAGTTTACCAAAACTCAGAAAGGGTGCAGCCCCTTTGAAAAATTTTTCTTCACTAAACAGCCACGCGCCGCCAACGGAATAGAAGTTGTGAAACATGTTTTCACTTCCAAACCTGCTACTGCCATCCCTGCGTGCGGTGACGTTGACGATGTATTTGTCTTTAAGACGGTAGTTGAATCTCCCAAACACCGCTGAATATTTGTACTGCGCCTTTAAATTATTTGGCGTGGGCACTACGCTCGTTGCCGCTCCAATATTTCCTAGCTGCGAGTCATTGGAAAAGCCAAAAGCGTCATAACCTACAATGTTTGTTTTAGTTTCCTGAAACGTGGCACCGAGCAACAGATCAAACACGCCTGCGTCAGTAGTTTTCGCATAGGTAATTTGTGGTTCAATAATATAAGACGAGATAGACTTATTTAAAAAGCGGGCTGCACCCTGTCTGTTTTGAATATCTGGACGCTGCGCTTCTATGGGATTTAATACCCGTTCTTCAGCAGACAATTTGTTGTAGCCAAATGTCGATTTGAAACTCAGCCCAGGTAGAAATTCATAGCCCAACAAAGCATTTCCCATTAGGTTGTCTGTTGTTGCAGAATACTCATTGAGTGTACTTGCCAGTGGGTTCTGTATGCTATACACGTTAGGATTGTTTGGATAGGGTGCCCAGTTAAGCGTACCGTCCGCGTTATATAAGTTAGGGAAGTTTGGAGCCAGTTTTACTGCCTGCGAGGTCAGGTCATCATTATTCAGTCTGTTACGATCCTGCAAATAATTGGCGTTGATCATAAAGCTGAACTTATTGTTGTCCGATTTATGATTCATATTTAGATGAACATTGTACTTAATATCTGCCAGAGGATTTGGATATACAGTGGTTTGCCTTGTGTAACCAGAACCGGCTAGAAACTGTGTCCGCTCTGTTCCGCCGGAAACGCTTACCTGCGCTGTAGTTAACTGGGCTGTTCCCCCAATTAACTCTTCCTGCCAGTCGGTGTTTTTATTTTGATCCCAGATGGTGAGATCGAAATTTGAACTAGATGGTGGCGTCGCAGTGGTCGGAATGGCTAGACCATCATTTGTGTAGGCTTCCTTCCGCATTTCCAGATATTGCGGAGTATTGAGCACATCTGCTCTTTTAGTAATTTTGCCCCAACCTTGTTGCATGTTTAAGTCAACTTTTGTCTGTCCTGCTCTTCCTTTTTTTGTGGTGATCAATATGGCTCCGTTAGCAGCTCTTGACCCATAAATGGCGGTGGCATCCGCATCTTTCAGAATCGTCACACTTTCTATATCGGCTGGATTGATAAAATTGAACGTACTTCCGCCGGCACCGAGAATATTGGTTCCAAGCAAAGAATTATTAGTAAACTGAGGTGTATAGGGAATGCCGTCTATTACATAAAACGGATCGCTTCCCTGCATAATCGAATTGCGACCCTGCACCACGACGTTGACATTCCCGGCAGTTTGTCCAGTGGTCTGGCTGATGAACAGACCGGGGGTGCGGCCCTGTAATGCCAACAGTGGGTTGGTTACAGGTTGCCTTGCAATGTCCTCACCTTTGATGGTATTGATGTTGCTCGTCGTAAATTTCTTTTGCACTTGACCGTAAGCTATGACCTGTACTTCCGTTAGTTCATTATCTACTTCACGCAAAATTATTTCCGGAACCTTAAAGTTTCTGTACAGGACTTCTTTGGTTTCCCGCCCGATCATCGTGACAATCAAAATACCATTTTCAGGGGCATTGGGAACTACAAAACTACCATCAGCACCAGTGATTCCGCCAAAACTGCTGCCTTTAAGCATTACCGTTGCACCTGGGAGGGGATTGCCGTCCTTGTCCTTTACGAATCCCGTGAGCGTGGTTTGTTTGCCATCAGGGGGCGAAAGTATTAGAGATGTCTTCTGTGTTTTCGCAGGTTGCGAGGTAGATCCTTTCCGCCGGATTAAAATAAGTTTTGTATCGTGGTCTAAACGGTACTCAAACGGTTGACCATCAAATAAAGATTGTACAGATGTTTCAATAGAGGCTGATTTAAGGTTTAAGGTAACAGGTTTGGCAATTTTCAGATCGGCTCCTTTCATGACATATCCGTAGCCGCACTGCTGGCGTATTTCGATCAATACATCTGAAAACTTGGCATCTCTGACCTGTATAGACACATTTTGGGCGGTGGCTACTGCCCAGGCTTGTAAACTGACAAAAAGAAAGAAGAAAGTAAATTTCATTATGACAATACTTTTTTTCCATTTCCCCCTTGAATATCGGCAATTTTGGTCGGTTGCAGGCACGCCATGCCCGGTATGAATTAAATAATTCATATTTTCGTTGGTTTAGTTGGTTTTCAATAAATTTTCACGTCGCTGTGCAAATGACTGGAAACGACTTTGGCCGGAGGTGTTAGCGCACTTCCGGTTTTTTTCTATCTCATTTGCTGGTTGGTCTGGTTGATAAATGCTGATTTTTTACTTAATAAATTTTAACCTCCTTTCTGGTGTAAATTCAAACTTGAATCCTGAAAATTCAACCGCTTGGAGTGCTTGTCCGAGTGTGAGCCTGCGGTCTATGTCTGCAAAGATGGTTTCATCTGGCAGGCTATCATAGTCTACCGGCACATCGTACCAGCGGCTGATCTGTTTCATGGCATCTTTTAACGGTATACCTGAGAACCTGAATATACTTTTAGTCCAGGCGAGTTCAGTAGATAGTGAAACATCATGCACGGCAAAGCCATCCGGCATAAGGACCGCCTGCTGTTGCGGTTTTAACAGTGTCGTTTTAAGGGAAAATTTTGAAGATAGCTGGACGCTGCCTTCTGCAAGTGTAGTCTTAACCGGTTCATTGGTATAGGCGCTGATGTTAAAGTGTGTACCCAACACGGTTAAGCGCTGCGTTTCGGTGTTGACAATAAAGGGATGATTGCGGTCTTTGGCTACCTGAAAGTATGCCTCACCGCTGATAGAAACAGTACGGTTTGTGCCAGCAAACCGGGAAGGGAAGGTTATTTTGCTGCCTGCGTTTAGAAAAACGCTAGTGCCATCTGATAACACCAGTTGATACTGGCCGCCGTTGGGCGTGGTTATCGTGTTTAGGCTTGCAGTGTCATCTCCAGTTCTTTTTTCCCCTCCCGTTTTGCTATCACTTTTGAATGTAACAACGCCCGTCGAGGCATTGTTGGAAACCAGCATACCCGATCCATAGGTAGCAGCCAGCAATCCTGATTGGGTAGTTAGGCTGATTTCTTTTCCATTGGCCAGGGTGAGCGTAGCTTTGTTTCCACCCGGCTGTATATTTTGCGCTGATAGTACTTGATGGGTTTGAGGTTTATAATATTGGTAGTAGATCGTAGCGGTAGCGGCAATGGCGAGTGCAACAATTGCAGCGGCAGCATAGCGCCGGTAAACAGGCACTTTACGGATAACCGGTTCCGGCTTTATCCGCTTCCAGATTTCCTGCCGCACGGCCTCGTCATTAATAGAGAAGTCGGGCTGCCCGGAAAGATCTAACTCATGGGCATACCAATGGTACAGAAGCTGGTTTTCTGCTTCGGTAGTATTGCCCTGACGGTATCGGTAAAGTAGGTCTGTAGCTTCCTGTTCGTTCATTTTGCAATTCTCGGTATCAATATAATAGCCCCGTTGTTATACCATTGACTGGTATAGGCCGGGTTTGTGAACTTTTTTCTGAAAATATTTTTTTGGACTTATCTGTAAAGCCAAAGTATAGCCTGCATGACCAGCAGGAAAAACCGCATGCCAAGCCGTGCTTTGATGCGCTGCATGGCATTGGCGAGGTGTTTACGAACCGTGGGTTCATTCATATCCAGTTCTTCTGCTATCGCCTTATTGCTCAGGTAGTGCTTTCGGCTTTTCTCAAATACAAGGCGGGTCTTCTTTGGCAGTCTGGAAATCTCTTCTTCAATTTGCCTGACGATCTCGCTTTCGAGTATTCCGGCATCTGCATGCTGGTATTCGTTGTTAAAGTACCTGACCAGAGAAGCGGCGTGCCTTTCACGGACTTCCTCGCGGGCAAATAGGGTGAGGATAAGGTTTCTTGATATGGTATATAAATAAGGAGCGATATTGACGGTTGAAAAATCGGTCTGGCCGATTTGGGCATACAGACGCATGAATGTGTCTTGCACGATGTCTTTTGCGCTTTCTTCGCCAAGCCTGAACCTGAGCGCGTATTTGTAAATGATCTTCCAGTGGCGGTTGTAAAGTTCGGCGTAGGCAGCATTGTCCCGATCATTGAGCAGATCGGTTAGCTGTCTGTCGCTGTAGTTTTGATACGTGTTCATTTCCCTTTACCACCTGCACATCAGGCACATTAAAAATTATTAATGCTAAAGTAACAAGAAAATAAGGAAAAGCAAATGATCAGATCAGTATTGCCGCCCGGTCTTGGATATGGAAGAAACTGGCATAGGGTGCCAGTATCCAGTACAAGTACTCTGGTACAGCGAAGAACGCTTCAGTGGTTTGATAAGGTACCAGGATAGGTTCTCCCTTGAAGTCGCGCTTAAAGGTGTCGTTCTTGATACGGTGGTCGCATTCCTTCCGCTCCTGGTAAGCCTGGGTCATGTGTACATCGGGTCTGATCAGTGCTTTGTCCCGGCAGATGAAGTAAAGCAGCTGGAAGGTGAACAGTTGCGTGTCTTCTGAGACGATCTTTGGCGGCGGCTCTGGCCGGTCAAGGATCTGGAACCTTTTGGCGTGAGGTACCAGTATAGGCCGCAGCGCATCTGGCACCATAAAAAATCCCTGTACGGTTTGGTTCAGCTTCGGTTTAGGGCAGTAGTTATGCCTCTGGTAGAATGGTATAGATGGCCCGTGCTGTGCGATCAGCTGCTGATCGGTAAGAATGGCGTACAATAGCCTGAACCGATATTTGTTTCGCTGTATGTTCCCTCCTTCCATATCGCTTTCAATTGTCTCAGTACGGCTGAATTTCGGCGTACAAATGCGTTTACGAACAATGCTGAGACAATATTAAAACAAGTTTTTGATTTCTGCTAACTTTTTTAGCAAGTGCGTTAGGATAGGTTGCTGTTGTGTTTATTAGATATTCGGACTTAACTTAATGCGTTGGCAACAGGAAGGTTGCCGAATACTGCTGTCCACTTCAAATGATTGTGGCTTCCATCTGAGCGGGTGATCAGCCGCTCATCATGTTCGATTGTTTTCTGTACAAGCCGTCTGAGCAGGTGGAGGTTTTTAAGCTGAACCGGTTTTAAGAAAAGTAGCGCTAGGCTGATTTCTTCGGCAGTGTGCTGGGCGATATATTTAGAGGCTTCAATAAGCAGGTCGGCCATCGTGTCTGAGGCACTGATCATGTTCGGGACGTTGTATTTCGGAAAAACAATGGGTTCAGGCTCTGGATCTTTAAAAAAGTCGTCAATCAAAAATTTAACTTCAGGATCGGTTAGAAAATAATGTGCCGATGTTGGAAACGGCTGCATCTTGGTAAGGAACATGCTTACAGTGATGGATGTGTCCAGATCGAAAAAGTCACGATGGTAATTTTCCTGAAGCTCTCGCTGTTTTATCCTGGCAATTAGTTTTGATAACCGTTGGACGCTGTAACTAAACTGCGGGAGGTGATGGTAACTATCAACAATACGCTTCAACTCTGACACGAGCGGATGCACCGCTTCGCGATCTTCCTGCGTGCGCTGAAAGTTTTCAAATGCTTTGCTGGTCGCTGCGATCTCGTTTTCAAGTATCCAGCAGAGTTGATCACCTGTTTTTTCATCGAAAGCAAAATCTGATTGAAACCCAAGTTCCAGATGTCCGCTTTCATACAATTTGTCTGCGAGCCACTGTACAATATTGGTAGCAGTGAAATGTAGAATAGCATCGCTGTCGAGCATACAGTTCAGGTATTTCGTTAGTTCTCTATCCCGCAGGCGTGTAAAAAAATCTCCTTCTGCTTTGATCAGCAATTTTGGGAGAAAAAATTTTGCGGTATTAGGAAGGATATATCCGGCCTGAACGGTGTAGCGATCAGAAATGATGCGGATACTGTTGTCTTCCTGATAGCGGGAGCCTATTCCAAAACGTATGTTGTAATAGAAGTTATAATTTTCCAAATATAGATTGCATTTATAAAAAGTGATGGATGCCGCGACCGATTGGGCAGGCGGTGAGGTTGCGTTGCTGATTTACCAGTCGAAGCTGTTCCTGATCGGCAATGCGCAAAGCAGATGGAGCTTGATGCGGTGGTCTTTGGAGTTCAGATAGGAAAAGTGCTTGTTGTTTCCCTCAGCGGACTTGCTGACCAACCGGGATAGGAGCCTTAAGTTATTGCTTTGTGTGCGGTTGATGGAATGTTGACGTAGGGCGATACGCTCAATACTTTCTTTGGCCGCGACTTCAAACGCCTGATGAAAAAGCTGTACAATGAAATCGGAGGCTTTGGACAAGGGCATCTCTGCTGCATCGCCAACCTGCATATCTGGCTGGGGGCCAACCTGAAATGATGACAGGTCTGAGAGGATAAAGGCTACTAATTTGTTATCGGGCAGCAAATGAGTGCTACTACGGTGGACAAAATACTCATCGAAAAGGTCGGAGAAACCTTCCAGAACAAAGCTCGATGTCAGCGTGTTGGCTGAACCTGGGTGATCGGGCGAAGGCTTCAGTACGCGCTTTAGCTGATATATAAAATCATTATAGTCACTGGAATGGTCTGAGATTAAAAGTCTTTTAGTGAGTTCATGGTAATAAGCTCTAAAAGTCTCCCCGTCTAGGTGGTCATCGTAAGCTGCATATTTCTGGAATATTCCGGAAAGTGCAACGATCTCTGATTGCGACGCCTCGTGTATAGCGTCAACGAGTGTTAGCTCAATAGCGGGAGGAAGTGGTTTTGGCAGATGCTGGTTAGCGAAGCCGATCATATCATGCCAAACCTTATACAACAGATTGCGATAAGACAGGTGGATACCCAGTTGCGAACTGAGTATGGTATTCAGAAATAAGCTGAGTTGAGTATTATTCAGACTATCGTAATAGTCTTCGCCAAGTACGGGTATGGGCAAATCGGGTACGATGGCCCGTTTGGGCTGGTAGATCCCGCCTACAGCAATATACTGCGTTTTTTGTATGTCTATTTGAGTTTCAGTTTGTAACAGATTTTCGAATCCAGCTACGTTATTGTAGTGGAATACAGGGCGTTTAATCATTTTTAGTGTGAAAAATATGGTGACTTCAGCGCGGAGCAAAAATAGGGTAATGCTGATGGTTTGATGTTAATGCCATGTTAACAGAAAAAAAATGAGGTGATCATCCTTTCCTTTCTATCTGGCCGCCGTTGCGACGCTCCGTTTTGTCTTTCTCTTTTCTATTTCACTTTGCTAATTGTATGCTCCTTGAAGTGGTAGCCCGTTCGCCCCTGGCGAGACGGGCTTTCTTTTCGTCCCGCCTTCAATCAGGAAGCATTTTCTCGAAGGCGGGAATAAGCGGTGTAGGGCGCAGCCGCACAAGGCTGCGTCCTACCTCATTAGGAAAACGATGTTTTCCCCACTCGACGGTGAATAAGAACATCGAAATAACGACACTCTTCTGGCAGAAAAAAACTCCATTTCATTTTTGATTTTTCACGGGCATGGACTTTCTCCGGAAAAGCCGGAGAAAGCATGTTTTTTCTCTGCCAGCTTCATGTCGTGTGCCCATTGATGTCTTATTCACCGTTTTCGCGGGAAAAACATGACAGGCCCGGAGCGAGTGTTAAGACAAATTGATTTGAAAAGCCTTTTTGTTGGCTAATAGTTCTTTGACATAGTGAAATATAATTAAAACCTATCGCGACACCCGTGATAGGAATGTTTACGGCTGTCTTATTGTCCCTCGCCGGTTTTTCCTCACCTCTAAAAGTTCTTTTATGAAATACTTTAATACATGCTCGACTATTGAAGAGGCTAAAAAGTTATACCGAAATCTGGCCTTTCAATACCACCCGGACAGAGGCGGGAATGATGAGACAATGAAGGAAATCAACAGTGAGTATGATTTCATTTGTGCGAAAATATTGGCTGGTGAGGATTTGACCACTGAAGAGCGTGCGGAGCGCATGGGCTTTGATGAACGATACAGGCAAATAATCGAAAAAATAACGCCCATTGAAGGAATTGTAATTGAGGTCATAGGCTCATGGATTTGGGTTTCAGGCAGTACCTACGTCGTGCGTAAGGATTTGCATGAAGCTGGTTTGTTCTTCGCACCGAAAAAGAAAATGTGGTATTGGCGGCCCGAAGATCAGAAGGTGGCGCGTGGTGGAAACAAAAGTATCGAAGAAATACGCGCCAAGTATGGTAGTGAATATATAAATAACTCGAACAATGGTAACCGTACCCTGAGTTAACGCGGCTGTTCTGTTTATCCCTTGCTCTTATTATTCACTTTTAAAACGATTGGTTATGTACGATATAGTTGTTCCAAAAGAGATTTACAAAAAGGTGTTTAACATGCTGTACCAGGCAATGCAGTGCAAACCGCATGACAGGCGCTACCTGTGGAGTTGCAGGGGGTATGATAAAGAGGTCATATGTCGGTACATCAGCTATTTGCATACCTGTAACGTACTTACGACACGAACGGCTTTTGATCAGAACAAAGACTATTTGAGTAGTGATGCAACGGATATTGAGCCGAAAGAGGAAAGGTTGCGATTTGATGAGGTTCAGCTATTGAAGTGGCTGGATACGATCAATGAGAATATAGACCCGGAGGCGGTTTATTTAGAACCTGAGTTTGAAAGGAATGCCTACGAATTCCTACAGGATGTGATACGAGAATTGTCCGGCAAGATCATACGCAGTTCGTACAGTTATCTGAAGGCCAGCGCAATTGCGGTACCGGATGTGCCTCCATTCGTTCAACTGGATGCTATTGAATCTTTCCAGCCATGACGTCTACTTACTTGTAAATTTTTAACGCTTAAAACTTATTGACATGATTACGAAAGTCTTTTTTGATAACGGCGCTGTTGCAGAGTGGTTAGCGGGTGAGTTTACCGAATACAATCAGCAAATGGTATTGTACAATGGTAAAAAATATGGATTCATCGAACACCCTATGACCGTAGAGCCTTTTATACTGGTAGGCAGTAAAAGTTTATGGCTAGAGGGTAGTTATGACCTCATCGGAGAACGGGAGGTAAAATTATACTGGCGGGACAAGGCGGAGCACGATCTGGCCGAGAAAGCGGCAAAGAGCATATTGGCTGACTATCCTCAGACTGAGCTATTGTCTTTTGGCGCTCATGAGCATATCGTTTTCACCGAGGACAAGAAGAGTTTTAAAGTATCAGCGCCGAATGGTAATGGGGAATACAGGGGTACGCTTGATGAGGTCAGGCTATTTGTCCATAAGAATTACTAACCCGTTGCCCTGTTTATCCCTTGCTTTTATTATTAATCGTTCAATTTGATCATAGTTATGAAACGTAAAAAGCGCATTAAACCTACTTGGCTTTTGGTTAAGACCGAGGTATTTGACAGGCTGGTAACACATCTGGTGTTCAGCTGCCGGGAAGAGTGTAACGACCACACTTATGCATGCTGCAACGGGCTGAAGGATTCTGTAATCGCGAAGCATTTTGAAGTGTTGTACAGGCTTACCCGCGTGGCTTATAGTATCGGCACAGGGCAAGCTACCGTATTTCTTCCGTATGACCTGAGCTACAACATTTACCCGGAATGGCTGGGTATCCTTGATGTGATTACATTAACCCAAGCCATCAGTATGAGTATAAAACCGGAGGTAATTGCTGAAGTGCGTCCGCTTTCAGATGAAGAACTGGAAGCAGTGGATTTTTTGAGACAATTGCATGCGGACGCCACGGATTTATTTTCAAAAGGCGATTATGAAGGGCCTGAACGGCGGTTACACGGTTATGTTGCCTATCTGTCATGATCATGCCCGCCGGGGAATTACCGGTACGGTGTCCTGTTTATCCCTTATTAGTTTTTCATGCCCAAAATGAATTTTATGAAAACTCACCTTTTGAGGATTTATGAACGCAAATGGAAATATCTGAAGGCGAAGGCAAAATTGAAATACAAGCATTTTGCTTTTTATGCAACGGTGTCAATACGCTTGAAAAGTGATAGCAAAGGAGATCACGAGTTAAACGCCCGTGCAGATTTTTACAGGCGCAAAAGTGATGAAGCAAGACGTACATCTCTGGACTATCTGCATAAAGCTGGATTGATCGCAGCGAAGATTAAATTGATTAGGGGCCGGTGATCGTCTATGCGCTACGATCAGTTTGTTTTCATCCATTGTTTATGATCACATTTTTTAACAATTAAAATCAGAATCATGAAACGTTCAAATCATTATAACACTGCTCAAAGTTTATTGCATTTTCCAAGTGGCACACATGATGCCCCCAGGCAGGCGGCAACAGTAAACCAGCGTATCTCAAACGGTACTGCTTTTATAAGCGTTAAAAATGGTCTGGTAGAATACCGTGGATTTACAAGACGTCGGCGGGGTAAATCTTTGCCTAATCTTGTTCCCACCAAACATCCTGTGGAAGTAAAGGAATATAGACTTTCTGACAAGCCGGGCGGGGTGCGGCATTATCCGGCCTATATGTCTGACAGTGTAAAAGTTAGGATGTTGTTCACAGAGTTCAGGACGGAATTACCGTATCTGGTGCGACAGCTAACGGATTATTGCAGCACACTAATCGCGCAGCAGGATACCATACAAAGAACGTGGCCCGCCCGGTATGTGCAGGACTTCCCTCAGTGGCTGATGCTGGTGGAACGGGTATACGAAAAGATCAATGATTGTAGTGAGTATTTAAATGCTCCGGGTGTCTTCGCCCGTCTGTTAATGCGCGGTAAGGCACAGGCGGTGGTGGTGAACTTCATTCTGAAATTCAGACCGCGCCAGCGGGGCCGTGAGTTTTCCAGATTGGTACAACAGTTTTTCAGCTAGAGGGCTGTTAGTCTTTCATTATCAAACTCATGATCATGTACGATATTAAAGTTACTAAAGTTATGGGAAAATTTGTGCAATGCCTGCTCCTGCGGATTGCTAATGGTCAGTGTAAACGGGCCATCAAAGTTTTCCCAAAAAGCCATTTGATGACCTTCAAAAATGGGATGTTATGATGTTTAATGAACGGGCGGCATATGACCGCAAGGGTGATATTTATGATGCGTGCGCTGGCTACTCATCGGAATATTTAATAGAGATTATTACCGCCTATGCCGATAAGAATGGTATAACCCGGCCAGTTTTTACAGCCGAGGACGTAGCACGCAAAATTTTGGTGGATATGGTGTACCGTATGGTATTTGTTACCGCTATGAGCGACGAGGCGGGGACGGTATTCTGGTTGGTACGGGACACGAATTATATCATAGAACTAAATGCGCGGACTGATGGGTAAGTATTGCATTGTTGATCTGGACGGTAGGCCGGTAGGTACGGATGACTTACCGGCTGCTATCGAGCAGGCGGATGCCTTTAGGCACATGCGGCACATTGACCCGGCTTTCACTGAATTTGACCGTAAGCTACGCGAGTATTGGACGGATGTGTATGTGAAGCTGGTGGCGTTGAGCAAGGCGCTATGATTGATCTTGCTTTTTTGCCCGTGCCGCTGCCTGCGGCAGACGGTACGGGCATATTCTTAATCTTTAAAATTAACGTTATGTCTTTCCTTGAATTTTTAACCCGTGACGGTAAGCTGGTAACCTGTTTGGGAATCACCCTAATTTTAGTAGGTTTTGTGCTGGTGGAGGAACTTTTAAAAAGGCGTCAGGGATGCAGCGGTTTGTTTTTTTCGTTGCTTCTGATCATAGCCGGTATTGTGGTGCTGTGCAACGTACATTGTTAAACGGCTGAGGCAGGATCTTTTTTTTTGCGCAGCCGGCAGCACAGACGCTTTTGACTGGTAGGCATATTTGAATGGTCTGTACTACCGGCTGCTGATCTTTTTGTCTTTGATCGTAGCGGGGGGACTGACAGGGATGTGAGGCACTGGTTATATAATATTATATAGGTGGTATTTTTTGACGTCGTTTTTGACTGGTCAGGCTGATCAATAATGGCGTACCTATTTTCCGTTGACACTTTATTCACCGCATGAATGTTTTTATCTGTACCAATAAAAAAGGGACAAGCTGCCCGGCTTATCCCTTTCCATTGTTGTGTTGTGATTTGCTGTTACTTGGTGGTTAGCGACCTGAGTTTTTCATTCAGGTCTGCAAGTCCGGATTTCTGAAGTATCTCAGCAGACAGGCTGCTCAGATGTTCGACGGCATCCGGCGGGATGTTTTCCAACAGGATGGTGCTGTTCTTAGCGTCAATCCCTTTGTCGATAAGGTTACCTAACAGCAGTGCATTTTTCCGGGAGATTTTCAAGTCAATCTTTACCAGTTCATTCATTCCAGGCGTACTCAATACTGTATCGAGTAAAACTGCCCCTAGTTCTTTTTCGTTCATCGTTTTCACGTTATCATTTTCACTGCTTCAAAGCTGGTCATTTGCCAGGTATTTTTTCGTATAAAAAATCAAGGGGGATACCCCGCTTAGATGAAGAGAGGAAATACTGTAGAAGTATCTCTCCGGACGTTGGTAAAAAATCACAGGATTTGCCGCCTGCACCGATATAGAAAATCAGGTGGGCGCAGGCCTATTATACCCCTGTAGAAACTGAGGGAGAGACACATTAGGTTTAGAATAAAATCAGTTGGAATTAACTCTCTGGCACCCCTGTAGAAAATCAAGGGGGTTCGTTTTCATTGTTTAACACGGTTATCTTTGGTTCAAGTACCAATTGTGGAGGAGAAATGATGAAGAAGGATAAGAAAAGATTAACGTTTGTTCCGGCCTGCGGGAGGGCCGGAATCGGACAATGCCCGCTGTTAAAAGATTCTGGCCGCGCACAGCACGGTCAGAAAGAAACGGGCCGGTGCCGGTTCGCCCATGACCCGGACCCCTCCCGGCGCACCGGGCGCAGTCCGGGTGGTATACTGCCCGGTTTCCTGTTAAGTCGTAGGTGGCCCTGTTCCAGAGCCACCGGCTCCCAATAGCCGCTTTTGGCGCCATTTACCAGATGTCATGTTGTTAAACAATACAACTGGCCGCTTTTTCAGTGTCTGAAAATCGAGGATTGTCGAGATGCGCCGGAAACGCACGCCTTTCTACAACGGGTTGCAAGCCCATTGCTAAGTAAAAATTATTGTGAAGGAGATATTGTGATGAAAAGAAAAAACGAAAACAGGACCAGAATAATAGGTCTCAGACTGAGCGTAGATGAGTTCGATTCTGTGTCAAAAAAATGGAAGCAAAGTGACTGCACAAAGCTGAGCGAATTTGTGAGAAAAAAGTTGTTCGATAAAGCGATGGTGCGCAACTATCGCAACCGCTCATTGGATGATTTCATGAATGAAATGATCCTCCTTCGAAGGCAACTTGAGCAGTGTCAAATTGGTTTCAATGAAAGCATTCAAAGGCTCCATCAAACTGACCGGAAGCCGGATGTTCTAACCTGGTTAAAACTGCATGATGTCCACAAGCGAACGCTTCAGACTAAGATCGATGAAATCAAGGCTAGGATCAACCAAATTTCTGACACATGGTTGCAGTGATCAAGGATGGTTATTCGATCCGCAATATCGTCACTTATAATGAGAACAAGGTCAAGAAGGGTGTGGCGGAATGCATCTCTGCGGTCAACTATCCGAAGGACCTGGAATGGTTAAGTTTTGGCAATAAGCTGAATCGACTTACCCATCAGGCTTCGCTTCGTCCAACCGTGAAAAGAAATCACCTACACATCTCCCTGAACTTCGACCCAAGTGAACAATTGGAAAAAGAAAAAATGGCACGAATCGCAGATACCTATATGAAAAAAATGGGTATGGACGATCTGCCTTACCTGGTTTACCAGCATCATGATGCGGGACACCCACATATACACATTGTGACTATGAAAATCAGGTCTGACGGCACTGCTGTAAACTTGGACTATGCGGGTAAAAATCAATCCGGAGTTGCGCGTCGGGAGATCGAAATCGAATACGGCCTGGTCAAAGCAGATGATCACGCTGATGAAGAGGAGCAGCGCATGCGACCGATAAATGTTCAAAAAGCTATATATGGCCGTACTGAAACTAAAAGGGCGATTACGAACATTGTTGGAGAGGTTTTCGACCGATATCAGTTCAGTTCTTTTGGCGAATATAACACCATTTTATCCCGGTTCAATGTGGTCGCAGATCCTGGGACAAAGGCTTCGAGAACCTTTCAGAAGAGGGGACTTAACTACAACATGCTGGACGAAAATGGTAATAAGGTTGGCCTACCCATAAAGGCAAGCCTATTTTATAATAAACCGACTTTGGCAGAAATAGAAAAGAAGTGCCTGAAGCATGCCAGTAGGCGCTACTTAAATAGAAAAAAACTAAAGGACGTTTTGGATCGCTATTTCCTTACTGCACGCAGACCTTGCTCTGAAGATCTAAAGGCAGTTCTGGAAAAGCAAAATATTGAAATGGTACTCCACCAGAATAAGGATGGAAGTGCTACCGGAATTAGCTTCATAGACTTCAAACACCGCTGCATTTTCAAAGGGAGCGATATTGACAGGAGCTACAGCCTTAAAGGTATAGAAAAGAAATTCAACAACCCTGCCATTACAGCGGAAAACAGGCATAAATTTAACGCTAGTCCGACGGTACGGGAAGAACGGCTTAAGACCCTGCCACCGCAAGTTAAACCGGATAAACCGATAGTCAATAAAACTGTATTGTCAAACCGGTTGCGGAATAACCTGTACAAAGTCCCATACGCAAATCCTATAAATGCTTTTGCAATGTCCTTCCATATTACCAATCGGTGGCTGCAGGTGACTTTGGGTCCTGAGCATGGTGCATATGAGCCGGTGCCCTATGCCTTTTTGAACGGGAGGTACAAGAAAACGCGCAAAAAGCAGGGCAACTAATCTAATCTGAAATTTAACATAAACTACAAATGGCAATGAACACCGGAGAAAATGAACAGGCGCTTAGGAAGATCCTGGACATGACGAGACTGATAGCGGTTATCATTCTCTTATTACATTTTTATTATTACTGTTATCAGGCATTTCAATCCTGGCAGCTGAGGTCAGAATTTTCGGACAAAATCTTGGCGAATATCAGCAAGACCGGGCTGCTGAAAAATTTTCACCTGTCCAAATGTTGGTCCTTGGGATTCCTGGTAATTTCTCTGATCGGCGCCCGGGGAAAAAAAGACGAGAAAATGAATTACAAGACTGCATTTGCCTATATAATTACCGGCCTTTCCATTTATTTTGTCAGCTTCCTTGCTCTTAGACTTAAGCTTGATATCGCCGCTACTGCTACCACCTACATGGCAGTCACTTCCCTTGGGTTTATACTTGTGCTCTCAGGCGGTACTTTACTGTCAAGGATCATCAAGAGCGACCTGAATCCGGACGACATTTTTAATAGCGAAAATGAGACCTTTCCACAGGAAGAACGACTGTTGCTCGACGAACTTTCTGTTAATCTGCCAGCGGCTTATCATTTCAAGGGCAGAGTCAGAAAAAGCTGGTTGAATTTCATCAACATTTTTCGCGGTGTGATGGTACTGGGAACCCCCGGGTCTGGTAAAAGTTTCTTTGTGATCAGACATTTCATTACCCAGCTGATCGGCAAACAATTTACCTGCCTGGTTTACGATATGAAATACCCCGACCTGAGCTTAATCGCTTATAATGCCTGGCTAGCGCAGGATAGCCAGAACAGGGCCAAGCCCCGGTTTTTTGCGATCAATTTTGACGACTTATCTAGGACACACAGGTGTAACCCATTGGACGCTTCTTCGATGTATGATATTAGTGATGCCAGTGATTCCGCCAGAACGATCCTTCTGGGATTGAATAAAGAGTTTATAAAACGTCAGGGCGATTTTTTCGTGGAATCTCCGATTAACCTAGTGACCGCGATCATATGGTTTCTAAGGCAATATGAAAAAGGTAAATACTGCACACTTCCTCACGTCATAGAAGTCCTTCAACTGGATTACGAGGACCTCTTCACTCTTCTTCGAACAGAGGACCAGATTGAGCCATATATCAATCCTTTCATAAATGCGTATTTAAAGGATGCTGCAGAGCAACTCGAAGGTCAAATCGCGTCAGCGAAAATCACCATGGCAAGGCTCTCTTCTCCTCAGCTTTATTATGTCCTGACCGGCAATGATTTTAGTTTGGACATCAACAATCCGGATGATCCAAAGATTGTTTGCCTGGGCAATAATCCCCAAAAACTTGAAACCTATAGCGCAGTGCTATCCCTATACGTCAACCGGTTGCTCAAAGTCGTCAATAAGAAAGGAAAATTGAAAAATGCACTGATTTTCGACGAATTTCCGACCATTTTTTTAAAGGGCATCTCACAACACATCGCGGTTGCCAGGGGATATAAGTCCGCTACAATTCTAGGGCTGCAGGATCTGAGCCAGCTTAGGCGGGATTATGGCAAAGAGGAGGCTGAAGTTATTTTCAGCAACGTTGGAAATGTGATATCCGGACAGGTAACCGGTGATACAGCAAAATTATTGTCAGAACGGGTCGGCAAGATCATGCAAGACAGACAAAGTTTGTCGATCAATTCCTCGGACACTTCGGTGAGCAAAAGCAAACAACTGGAAGCCGCAGTCCCTGCCTCAAAGATAGCCGCACTTTCCAGTGGTGAATTCGTCGGCATGGTTGCAGACAATCCGGAGAATAAGATCGATTTAAAAGCATTTCACTGCCAGATCAAGAATGACATACCGGCCATTCAGAAAGAAGAATCTCAATACAAAGAAATCCCCATTGTTCGTCAAGTCACACCAGGTATGATCCATGACAATTATATTCAGGTTAAGCAGGATGTTCAGGATATCCTGAATGCGGTCATGTCAGAGCTTTTAAGTGACCCTGTTCGATCAAATCTGATCATCAAAAAGTAGCAGACGTCGATTATCGCCCCCTTTTGGTACAAAATCAATTCAACAATTAAATATTAATCAAAAAGAAGAAAAATGAAAAAGCACAGCAAAACAACAACAACTTTAAAAAAAAAATGCCCATAAGCGATTTACATTTATAGATCTGTTTGCCGGCATCGGCGGTTTCAGAATGGCAATGGAAAACTTGGGTGGAACTTGTGTATTCAGCTCGGAGTATGACCCCTTCGCCAGGCAGACATACCTAGCCAACTATGGTGAAATGCCACACGGAGACATTACGCTTCAAGAAGTCAGATCGGCTATTCCTGGAGCGTTTGACCTTTTATGTGGAGGTTTTCCTTGCCAGCCATTTTCCATCGCCGGCGTATCAAAAAAAAAGTCTCGGAAGAAATCACGGATTCGCAGATGAAAAACAAGGCAATCTGTTTTTTGATGTAGCCGACATCATCGCCACCCACAGACCCAGGGCGTTTTTTCTCGAGAATGTCAAAAATCTGGTCAGTCACGACCGTGGGAACACTTTTTCCGTTATTCGGAACACCCTCACCGACCTAGGCTATTCTTTCGACTACCATGTATTCAATGGTAAGCATTTTGTCCCGCAAAATCGGGCGCGCACGTTCATGATCGGATTTGACAAATCGCAGTATGGCACTGATATCCGTTTTAACCTGGCACAAATAGCACTGCCTTCTCCAACCCATCAGCTAAAGGATCTCCTGCAAATAAAGGCTGACGACAAATACACTCTGAGCGACAAGCTCTGGCAATTCCTCCAAAATTACGCAGCGAAACATCAGTCCAAAGGAAACGGCTTTGGATATGGACTTGTCGATCCTGAAGGGATCAGCAGGACACTCAGCGCAAGGTATTATAAAGATGGATCTGAGATCCTCATTCCCCAACACGGCAAAAACCCCAGAAGGTTAACTCCTCGGGAATGTGCAGCCCTACAAGGGTATCCCCAGCACTTCAGGATCCCTGTGTCTGATACCCAGGCTTATAGGCAATTTGGCAATTCAGTTGTAATGCCGCTCATTCAGGCAATAGGACAGTATCTGATAGAAATTTTATAAACGGAAATAGCCCGGCGGAGCATCGTCTCCAGCCGGGCTATTCGGTGCATTTTGCGCGCCCATAGTCACAAAACTGAATGGACGCCCTGCGCGGCTCCAAGAGTTTGGATATGGATTTTAAAAATAATAACGTCCTCATGAAAATTACATCGCAAAAGAGTGTCAGCCAGATGCATCGCCGGCAATAGAAAAACGGTATAAGCACGAGTCATCGCAGCCCCGACATTCCGGCCTGTACGCATCATTTGGTAAGCTGTCTGAACAAAGGGATGTCCACAAAGCGCTAGCCTTGCGGAGTTCTTTTTGAGGATCTATTCAGCAACAGATGCAAGGAACTGGGATCGTTCTTTTTAAAAGACGGCTCATATTTTAGATAACCAAAACTGTCCAATTCCTTCAGACATCGGTGATAGGTGCTGCACGCTTCGATTTTTGCAATACGCATAATCTCATGGCTGAAGACTTTTAAGGGTGTTGGCTGCCCCTTTGTCTGCCAGCAGTAAAGAATTGAACTGTAGATGGCTATATGGGTTTTACTGATTCTAAAGTCACTCTGGACCGCCTGAAAAAATTCCGCTAATGGTCGCAGGCCATCGGTTAAATTAGTTATCATCATGCTCTCAATTTAATTTTTGCCGATCTTTCCTGTTTCTTATCCTGACCGACTTTCTCGGTCATTTCTTTCGATGGATTCAGAAAGCTATCAATTTGTTTAGAGCTGATAGCAGTTCCCTCGCGATTAGCGAAGGCCACCTTACCACTTGGACCCACCCGCAAGTTGACGTCCATTGTTTTTCGGCCCTTTTGCAGGGTAACGGGGACTGTCTTACCGGAAGACAACTGTTTTATTATAGCGTTTTTCACCTGCAGGGTTGTGCGCTTACTTAGCGGTAGCGTAAGTATAGTTTTACGCAAGCTGCTAAGACCCGCGACATAGGGTTTACTTTGTTTTGCTTTTACCTTAGGCGGCTGACCATGCTTTTGCGCTACCTTTTTTTCTATACTTACCAGCCTTTTCAGGTCCCTTGCTCCCGCAGCCGCATCAGTTTTGACGCCATCCCACAGGTCTTTGAAAAACTTGTGTATTTTTGGCATATTTCTTTCTGGGAATGCTTGGCCGTATATCCTGCCCAGTCTTCTGGGAAGTTCAAGTTTATGGAAAGTTCGTTTAAAAAATTCCCACCTGGTCTGTTTTTTTTCTAATTCAAAACGTTCCTGTTTAACATAAGACATCCATACTTTCTCGCCAGGCGTATCTCCGTCCCTATATTTTCGAGCGAGGCCATCCAGAAATTTTAGATATTCCTGCTGCAGCGTACGTTGCTGAACCGACGACATCAGCTTACCTGCGGCGTCATTGTTATTTTTCCATTGCCTCACCTCCTCAGCAACCCGGTTCTTTTCTGCTACTTTTTCCATCATTTTTCTTTTGACATAATAAAACTCAACCTTCTTTTGACACTGTTATCTAGTCTGATCTTGTACGCCAGTCATATTTTCTTTGATCTATTTGCTGGATTCCAGGCGTTCGGCTGATGGCAACAACAGAAGCTTTTTATCCACCTTTTGGTTACTGTTTCCAACCCTGCACATACTTTGCGCGCCTCTCTGGCTTTTTTTCTTGCGAAAGAAGGTCGCGTTTTTCTTTGACAACTAAACCTCCCGGATGCTTTTTTAAACCACTATCAATTAATTCTTTAAAGTCTGCACCAAGTATACGGCGACCACTTTTTGTGGTGATAATCAGATCCCGTTCTAAAGCATTTACTTCGACATTTACCGTAAATGAGCGATTGTTAATTTCCATTGGGACCAAAACTCTTTCACCTCTTTCCAGTTCATTTTTAAGATTCTTACGGTCATATACCCTTGCAATCGGTAGAACTTCCAGCGCTGCCAATAATTCAAAAGCATAACCCCGATGAGGATCAAGCCGTTCAATTCGGTGGCTAGACCCTTCAACTCTGAATACGGGGCTCAATATGTACCAAACTTCAGTGATCAGTCCGGCTGGAGTGCGTCCAAGCTTGCGAATTGAGGCCCCCAACAACAGTTTGACAGCTTGAGCAAAGGTGATGTTTGGATTCCCCTGGGAATGTGAGCCGTTAGGCCCCTTTGTTTTATAAACTTCAACCTTAAAGTAACACTCCAATGGCTGCGATGATTCCGGACGTTTTACAGATACATGATATCCGTGAAAATCATAGTACTTAGTCACCGGATTTTTATCAAGTCTGATGATGGTCGTCACTTCATTTTCGTTTACTGATGTCATGGATTTTAACGTCAAGATTCTTTCACCATCGGGAATACGTTCAGCCAATGCCTGCTCCAAGTCGATATATCTGCCGTTTAGATCCAAAGTATTATGTCCCAGCCCGGTACCTGTTATCTGCCGGACCAGAAATCTTAGGTTGGTCGTATTCATCTCTATTTGCTGAATTGTTACATGGAGACCTTAATTTTCTTTTTGCCCGGTTTGTCGCTATTTTGAGTATCACTTACTTTCTTACTACGCGGCTTGTCATTTTTTTCGACCGGGCTTTCCGCTTTTTTGGCTCCGCCTTTAGACAAATTCTTGCTCGAGGGCTTTTCAGCGATGAGCTTATCGCTCAGAGCCTTCTCATAAGATTCGAAAATGCGGTCCCCAGTACGTGCTGGACTAACCTCACTATTCATTTTTGCGGTTTCCCCACCTGTATGATCTCTCAAATGCTGCTTCTCCGTCTCGCTTAACATACGTCCTGATGGAAAGAGCATTCTGAAATCTTTTTCCAATGCATTTACCTGAATGTTTAACCTGAAACTCTTGCCGTTGCTATACAGGTTGATCCAAGCGTCATTTCCGGCCCGTAAAGAGGTTGCCAACCCAGCAATCTCTTCCTGATTTGCAATAGGGAGGCGGCTAAGCTGCTCCTCCGGATTGAATTTCGAAGCGGTAGCATCCCAGACAACAATTTGTTCAGCGCCAAAAGGCTGTGTGGAGGGTGTATTCAAACTGAGCCACAATTCACGATCAGTGCCATCGGCAGCCTGATGAACCTGACAGATGGATTTTCCCACTGCGATTGATCCCATTTGCTCAAAGGTGACTGCATGCAGTTCTGTACCATCAACAGGATTTTCCAGCTTGGTTAGGCCGCCGGAGATTCTATCGATCAGCATTTGAGCAGCCAGTTGTTGATAATTAGCGCCCTGAATTAGTTGCTTAGAATCTCGGTCGTAAAATCTTATGGTTTTATCCTTGGCACTTACTCCTATAGAGGTTTCCCATTCTTCTCCGCCGATAAGTACCACAACCTCGCGGGGATTACCTTTTTTTATACTGTCCATAAAAGTCAGATCCAAAACCAGCTTATCGATATCTTTGATTGGCATGGCTCTGAGTGTTTCGGTGAGATCAAAATCGAAGCCTTTTTCTGGATCGAAGACCACAATTGGCGCCATACTGGAAGGAGTTCCATTCCGGTATCCGAGCGCGATCCAGTTTTCTTTCGCCACCATCTGGTCATTAGGTTGCTCTTTGCACACTGATCTGCCCTCAAGCAGGTTCAAAGCTTCTGAGGCGGTAACGTTTCTGTTGCGCAGATAATTTCTCCCAACGCCTGGGACCGGTGAGACGCCTTCATTGCTGTAGACATTAATATTGAATTTGTTGAAGATCGCTTCTTTATAGCCTCTTGGCTTGATCTCCATAATATAACTGTTCCAATAGTAGTTGCCGGTCTTTTCGCCAAATTTAAAATACAGGGTTGAACTCGCATTTAAACGATTTGGGCCACATTTCGTAAATAGCTTAAATTCAGGATTTCCTTTTTTGACTTCCGCAATGATCATTTTATAAAGGTCGTGCACTCCACCTTTATCGTCCGTGAACATTCTTACGAAGCCGGTGTTTTCAATTTTTGCAATTAAATGCCGGATATTTTGTATTTGGTTGGTGGCTAGACCAAGTCCCAATCTGCTGGCAAGCAATTTATTCAGCTCTAAGTCTCTGATCTCTCGTAATGTCCTGGACTGGACATTCGCTTTTTCTTCATTGTGATCAACTTTTGTTTCCATGATTTTACTTTAGTTATGATTGGACATTCAAATTCTCTGTTGATTTTTCAAATCTTGAACCGCCTGCGTTTTTCATGTTGTCGGCGCGCGGGCAGAGAAGTTATTTTCTCCGTTAAGTTTCTTTGTATGGTATCTGTTTTTATGGACTTTTCACCAGTATTAGAATGCCTCATTGTAGTGTCAGAAACGCTTTGCACCTTTTGCTCACCCCTTTCGGTGACCAACCGTATACTGTATTGCCCATTGTAGATATGCTTGTAGATCTCTGCACCGATCGGAGTTTTATTCAAATCTTTGATCATTTTGTCTGCTATATAAAAGCGGGCACTTCCATAAGCTTGCCACCAGGAATCATCCCACTCTCTTGAGGATCGGACCCACGGATCAGCGAGATGTGGCTGGCCATAACGGCTCAGACTGTCCCGGTAGCTGCCAATACCTTGGGTGCTCATCTCATTGATTAATTTGCTCATCTTGACTCCGTTGATTTCAACGATGTGTCCTTGAGCATCAGTGACCAGGGGTCGAATTCCCAGATCCATTTCCCCCATGATCGCCCGGAGGTCGACAAGCCCGCTATTAATATGGCGCGGAAAAGAGGATACATTATCCAAAGCGCCAATCAGCTCTACCAGCGAAACCTCGTCGATTCGGGTGTTTTTTGTTTCGAAAGGTATAAATGCTTGGTAGAAGTCTGTTTGCAATTTTGCAGGATGAAGAATGGAGACAGAGCCGGTCGGTTTAAGAATGGCATACGACAACCATTCGTGGCCTTCATCCGCCCTTTTTCTCAATCTGTGCAGCAATATTTCGGTATCCTGCTCCCGGGATTGTAGGCCCTGTTCGGGTTTCCAGCCCAGTGATTCATCATAATTTTTCATATGCTATACAGATTTAAAGCGACTTTGCTGAAAGCAACATTTTATTTGTGATCTCCAGCTTCAGGTGCCTTCCGCCACTTCCTTCCTGCAACTGCAGGATCATTTCCTTTTGCTCGGGAATAGTAAATTTGGAGACTGAGACGACCACTGTTTGTGCGGAACGGCTGTCGATCTGTTTCAAATTGCCAAAACTTCCAATGGGGGTTAGCTCTATTTCCTGGCTCGCAGTTCTTTTCGATTGCTTCTTGTCGCGAATGAACATACGCAACTGATCAATGCTATAATTGACATTGGAATTATTTTCCAGCCGAATCTGAAAGTAATAGGCATCGTCCTGAATGTAAATCCCATTTACCTTGAAGGAGATGGAGAATTTCTTGGCCCTGAGGGTATTCATACTTGTAAACTTGGCAGCAACACGTTCGGCGGTATTCTTCAACTGTTGCTCATTGTCTGTCTCTTCCGAAAACTGAACCACGGGCTTTTCGGATCCGCCTGGCTCGAATCGGATGTTCATTAGCGGAGGCTGCAGGGCGTACTTAATTATAAAGGAGTACATCTGTCCATCGGCAGTAATCACCGTCAGATTGGTTTCGATAAAGCCGTGCTTTGCAGCCTTCGCTTGGAGTACATTCTCAACGCTGCTGGCTTTTTGTACTAAAATATCTTTACTGCCTTTATCCACACTTTTTATCCCATACGGGAAAACAAAGTTTGTCGTTTTGCTGTCCGATAGCCACACGACCATCGGCGCCTGTGTGTCCTTCATAGCAATGTTGGCGCTTTGCGCAAACAGTCCTGTGGCTGATAATAGCATGAATCCCAGCATCACTAATACATTCTTCTTTTCCATGTTGTCATATTTAAATTATACCGATACTAATTGTTATCCTCGTTGTTTGCGTTCTTCAGCAGGACGAAATAACCTGCCTTAACCGTTACTTTTACCAGCTTTACCTTTTTTGAAATCAGAGTTTTAGCTGCCTCGATGCCAGCGCCCATAGCCTGCATCCCGATTGATGGGTCCAGGTTTGTACCCATAGTAACCGTTTGCAATGCTTGGTCTGCAGAATTCTTGCCCACGTCCCGGGCGATGGCGCCTGGAATGTACAAGCCATCAAGTCCGTCCAGGTCGTATACCTTCAGATTCACAGGGTAGAGCGAGTTTGCAGACCTGAGATTTGTGATCGTCAGCATAAGCCGCTCTCCGCTTATGGTTGCTGTAGCAAATAAAAACGTATTTTTTGGCACCAGGTGCCCAGATACATATACCTCATCAAGTAGCCTAAGTTTGACGATCGAACCTGAGGTCAGCGTCTGAGTATCATAAATTACTGCCTGAATGGCATTCTGTTCCTCCTGCTCTTTTTCTGGTTCTTCAAGGGTATAAAATCCGGTCATGGGTGCGATTTTACCTTTAGGCTGATCATCGAGCATTGAGATCTTACTGGATTTTTTATTGGTCGATACAATCATCACACTACCACGGCTTTTTGCGGAAGCCGCCTTGATGCGTTGTTGCACCCTGTCGGGATGTTGTATGTCGAGGATTTGGCCCAGCATGGAGCCGATCTGCTGCATCTCAGGATCCCCGCTGTCGCCCGCCTGCATCTGGCCCATCATGGATTCTAGCCGGTCAAGTTCTGCCTTGCTCGTAGAATTGTCTCTTTGATAGGTTTGGCCGGAAGCATAGGATGCCTGAGAGTTGTTTGCCTGGCTGGTCAACGCTACATTCAGCTGGCTAAGCTTTTCTTGTATCCGCCGTTCATTGTCATCGGCTGGATACCCATTCTCCTCTGGCTGAGCGTGCTGGGCAGTTTGAAAATACGGGTCATTTCTTAACTGTTCGGCCCGTTGCAATGAATCCTTTCTAGCCAGTTCATAAAAAGCCATTTTGTTTAGCGAGCTGTCTGCTGGCAGGGACGCCGAGGGCAATTCCATATTGAACCCACTCGGTTGTTCCTTAAAGTTTTCTGCAGTAGCTTTCCCCCCGTCAAGTATCCAGAAGATCAGTGTGAGAAAGGGTACTACCAATATCGGAAGTACACTGTACAGGCGCTTCTGCTGGCTGAAGGCCAGGGAATCCCGCTGTTTTAATTGCTGTTTCATAATTCTATTTTTAACTAATCCTTTTTTTTCGATTTAATGTCAGCAGTGGACTTTGAATGGACAGGTTTGGCCGCGCCCCCCTTGTCTGGAGAAATGAATGGCCAGATCAGGGCAAGGGAAATGATGATCACGAAAAAGATCAACGCTACCTTTTGTGTGGTCAGCGACATCTTGTTCGCATTTGATGACATCCATGCCGCCCAGCGACGTTGAATATTTAAGATCCACTCTGCAATGTTCCGGACTGTTTTTTCCTGATGGACGGTCAGTTGTTCGGCATCTTGTTTTCTGCTCTTCTTTTTTCTCCACCACATAGTCTATCTCATTTTTACATCTATGTCCCTGTTATCCAGGATCCTCCACCGTTCAATCAGGAAGCCATGTGAATTATTGTTTGACCTACTGACTTCCCGCAGGTAGCCTTCGGTAATCAAGCTTCTGGTGGCAGAGCTTGTCGGTCTGGTCACCTGTTGCTTTGCATAGCACTT
>Ga0222419_100357_pt1 | contig 52985 bp, 60 predicted proteins | sample 1B20Ametagenome_FD_182474 | JGI IMG/M metagenome (GOLD analysis project Ga0222419, IMG submission 182474) | Enriched microbial communities from leaf-cutter ant dump, University of Wisconsin, Madison, United States - 1B20A (version 2) | ecosystem: Environmental > Terrestrial > Nest > Insects nest...
TGGGGCCGGATTATTAACCAGTTTAGTATTATATTTGATAACAGATGTAGGATTTAATGGCAATGGGATTGACCACTTACACAAAAATCTGCACAGGCTCCGGTAATTGAAACGATCTCATCCCTATCGTAACCTTTCTTCTTCATCTTTCTTGCTGCCTCGAGCTTCCCCTGCAGGATTCCTTCTTCCTTGCCCTGCTTCTCCGCTTTCTCCACAGCAAACCTGGTCATGTTCTCCTGGTCCCATTTATATTTCAGACTGACATCATACATGTGCTTTTCCTCCTTATTTAGCTTACTTACCTCTGCGATCTTAAACAAACGCGTGAAAACCGGCTTGCTGAACAGTAAAGGGATCTTGTCCAAACGGTGCATGTGCTTCAGCACATACAGCCACTTCTCCAGATCAGTCTCACATTCAGCCTCACTCCTTACAAATTTAGGAAGTTCAATGAACTTATAGCCCAGCTTGTTATAAAATATTTTACCCGTCCTGCGGTTCATCAGGCAATAATCATGCACAAAATCCCCAACCTGGTTCAGCTCCCCCGAATCCGGCATGACAAACTCCAGCAAAGCGATCATATAAACTTCTTTCAGGCCATAATCATAACTTTCCAGGCCACGGGGCAACTGGTCACTGATCAGCCGGGAAAGATAGAACACCGAACGTTCTTTGAAATAAGACTGTTCAGCACGCTGCATCTCGATCAGGAACTGTTCCCCCCGGTTGCCGGTACACAACAGGTCAAAGAAAACCTTCTTTGAAACGGTATTGTCTCCGGCCCTTTCCGTATTGCAGTACTCCAGGTCTGTAATTACTTTCTCCCCTTCAAAAAGGGCATTCAGAAAATCGATCAGCAGCCCTTTGTTCGGTTCCCTGCCCAACAGGTGCTTAAACCCAAAATCTGATAAAATATCAATATACTTTCCTTTGACAGCTGGTCCCTGAAATGGCATCCCGTTCATACCTTATTTCTTTCTGCAAAGATAATCGAAAGAACCAAATATTAATCAATAATTAAATAATTGTGTCGTTAATCAATAATTTGTATGGAACCTCAGATTTTTGATGCCTGATGTATTAACAAACTACAGAACCAGTACAGTCCTGCATCATTTATAATCTGAATTCACGACAGGGCCAGACAGTTTGATGTGGTCAATCCGGAACTTAACTATTCTCTAATCCAAAACACCAAAAACAGGCATTTGACAATAAAAGAAAAACGGGTATCTTTGCGGCTCTAATTTTTTCTCTGATGAGTCAATCTATAAAGATCAAAAACGCTTTAATTTCAGTTTATTATAAGGATGGCCTTGAACCACTGGTTCGCCTGCTGGCCAAACAAGGTGTACAATTGTTTTCTACCGGTGGTACAGAACAGTTTATCAGGGACCTGGGCCTGCCGGTCACCGCGGTTGAAGATCTGACGGGATATCCTTCTATCCTGGGCGGACGGGTAAAGACCCTGCATCCTAAAGTATTTGGCGGGATACTGAACCGAAGGGGCCTGGCTTCAGACCGGGAGCAGATCGCTCAGTACGAAATTCCTGAAATTGACCTGGTGATCGTTGATCTTTATCCATTTGAAGAAACAGTGAAAGCGGGTGGTTCTGAACAGGAAATCATTGAGAAAATTGATATCGGCGGCATTTCCCTGATCAGGGCTGCGGCCAAGAACTTCAATGATGTGGTGATTCTTGCTTCTAAAGATGATTATGCAACGCTTCAGGAGCAACTGGAGGCACAGAACGATGAAACTACACTGGAGCAGCGCAAAGCATTTGCTAAAAAGGCCTTCCATACTTCTTCAAACTACGATACTGCGATATTTAATTACTTCAATACTGAAGAGCCGCTTACTGTTTTCAAACATAGCATTGCACAGTCTCAGACCTTGAGATACGGGGAGAACCCTCATCAGCAGGGTGTTTATTATGGTGATCTCGATGCCATGTTCACCAAACTGAACGGCAAGGAGCTTTCTTATAACAATCTGGTGGACGTAGATGCTGCCGTAGCGCTCATTGATGAGTTTGAAGCACCTACTTTTGCCATTTTGAAACATACCAATGCCTGCGGTGTAGCGAGCAAGCCAACAATTCTTGAGGCCTGGAATGTTGCCCTGGCCTGCGACCCTGTTTCGGCGTTTGGCGGTGTGCTGATCGCCAACCGGGAGATCGATCTGGCGACTGCAAGCGAGATCAACAAGCTTTTCTTTGAGGTACTGATCGCCCCTGCTTATGCTCCTGAGGCAATTGAGCTTTTCCGTACCAAAAAGAACCGGGTGATCCTGCAGCGCAATGAAGTGGAACTGAGCAAAAAGCAATTTAAGACGCTGCTGAACGGCGTGATCGAACAGGATAAGGACCTGGTGGTAGAAGGTCCTGAGCAGATGAGTGCGGTAACTGTAAAAACACCCACCGGACAGGAGCTGAAAGACCTGCATTTTGCGAATAAGATCGTTAAGCATACAAAGTCCAATACCATTGTTTTTGTAAAGAACGACCAGTTGATCAGCAGCGGCGTGGGCCAGACTTCCAGGGTTGATGCACTGAAGCAGGCGGTGGTAAAGGCAGAGGCGTTTAATTTTAGTCTGAAGGGCGCTGTAATGGCCTCTGATGCTTTTTTTCCTTTCCCTGATTGTGTGGAACTGGCTGCTGAAGCGGGAATTACAGCTATTTTACAGCCTGGGGGTTCGATAAAAGATGCTGATTCCATTAATATGGCCAATGAAAAGGGAATTGCCATGGTTACTACCGGTGTAAGGCATTTTAAACACTAATTTATTTAACTGCGAATACAATAAAAACACGTAGTTTTACATTAGTATAAGTACACATATTTTTTTAATATTTAATTATCACCTATAAATGGGTTTATTTAATTGGTTCACACAGGAGGTTGCCATCGACTTAGGTACTGCCAACACACTTATTATACATAATGACAAAGTAGTAGTAGATGAACCTTCCATCGTTGCTTTTGACAGGCAGACCAACAAGATCATTGCCATAGGCCGCCAGGCTATGCAGATGGAGGGAAAGACCCATGACAATATCCGTACTGTAAGACCATTGAAAGACGGAGTGATCGCTGATTTCAACGCCGCTGAAGCAATGATCAAAGGGATGATCCGCATGCTGAATGGCGGCAAAGGCTGGATGTTTCCATCGTTAAGAATGGTGATCTGTATCCCATCCGGCATCACGGAGGTGGAAAAGCGCGCGGTACGCGATTCTGCGGAGATCGCAGGTGCCAAAGAGGTATACCTGATCCATGAACCAATGGCTGCTGCTGTCGGGATCGGTATCGATGTGGAGGAACCAATGGGAAATATGATCATCGATATAGGTGGGGGTACTACAGAGATCGCGGTGATCGCATTGTCAGGTATCGTCTGCGACCAGTCCATCCGGGTAGCAGGTGACAATTTTGACTCTGATATTGTCAACTATATCCGCCGCCAGCACAACATCATGATCGGTGACCGTACTGCGGAAAAGATCAAGATAGAAGTCGGCGCGGCTTTGCCTGAACTGCAGGACCCTCCCGGAGATTTTGCGGTACAGGGGCGTGACCTGATGACGGGTGTACCTAAACAGATCACTGTTTCCTATACGGAGATCGCACATTGTCTTGACAAATCCATTTCCAAAATAGAAGAAGCTATCCTGAAGGCGCTGGAGATCACTCCTCCGGAATTGTCTGCCGATATTTACCAGACCGGTATCTACCTGACCGGCGGCGGGGCTTTGCTTCGCGGGCTGGACAAACGGGTGGCAGCTAAAACCAAACTTCCCGTACATGTTGCGGAAGATCCCCTGCGTGCCGTTGTACGCGGGACAGGCATTGCACTGAAGAATATTGGCGGGTTTAAATTCCTAATGCAATAAGAGACAAACTGATGTTGTTATGCGCAACCTTTGGATTTTCATCAGCAGATACAACGCATTTTTCTTTTTCATTATTTTCTTTGTAACCGGTCTTGTTCTGACGGTCAAGAACAATGCTTATCAGCGCAGCGTAACCTTCAATTCTACGAACAAGATAGTTGGAGATGTATATAACAATCTCAATATTTTCAAAAAATACATTAATCTGGGTACTGTAAATGATAGTCTTGCCGCGGAAAATGCCAAATTGAAAACGGAGTTGCTTGCGCTCAGGACGATTGATTCTGCTAAGGATGTTGTGGTCAAAGATACTTCCGGAACACCACAGTATACCTACCTTGCTGCCAGGGTGATCAAGAATTCCATTACTTTACGCAACAATATCATCACCATCAATAAAGGAACACTGGATGGTCTGAAGCCTGGCATGTCGGTCATTTCGCCAATAAAAGGCGTGGTTGGGTACATCAGGGATGTATCAGAACACCTGGCGACCATTCAGTCTTTGCTTCATCAGAAAACATTTGTAAGCGTAAGCATCAAGAAAAACAATGCCATTGGTTCCATGGTCTGGGGAGAGGGCAATTTTGATTATAGAAAAGCCTATATCAAGGAGATCCCGAACCACTTTAAAGTGAGCCTGAAAGATACAGTGGTCACTTCTATTTATTCCAAATTTCCCTCAGGTATACCGGTCGGTACGATCAGCAATACCGGAATTGCTACGGGGGGCAATTTCATGACACTGGAGATCAATCTGATCAATGATTTCAGCAGCTTGCAATATGTATATGTCATAAAAAATAAATTTGCTGAGGAGCAACAAACTTTAGAAGCTAAAACACCGGATGAACAGTAAACTGATATTGGCCAATGTAATGCGGTGGGTCATTCTGCTGCTGGTACAGATCCTGCTGCTCAGGAACCTGAGTTTTTACAACATGGCCAATCCCTTTATATACATCCTGTTCCTGCTGCTGCTCCCCTTTCGTATTCCTAATATCCTGCTGTACCTGATCGCTTTTGTAACCGGACTTACCCTGGATGCTTTCTATGATACACTTGGGGTGCATACTTCTGCCTGTGTGGTATTGGTATTTGTCAGGATACTGTTCATTTCCGTTACTGTCAGCCGTGATGGTTTTGATGAGCCTGAGCCCACACTCGGGAACATGGGATTTAAATGGTTCTTATTCTATGCTACGCTATGTACATTTTCCCATCACCTGGTACTGTTCCTGCTGGAAACTTTCAGGTTGACGGAACTGTCCTATACTTTGCTCAGGTGCCTGACAAGCGGCATGTTTACCTTATTCACGGTTATTCTGACCGAATTTATTTTTTATAACAGAAAGATGCGCTGATGGATAATTATAACTTGTTTAACCGGAAGTATATCGTTCAGGGGTTGTTTATACTGGTTGGACTGATCTTATTGGGCACCCTCTTTTATATACAGGTTTACAGTGATAAATATTTTCTTTCTGCCAAAACTAACGTGCTGCGGCCGATCTATACCTTTCCTGCCCGGGGGGTGATCCTGGACCGCCATGAGAAGGTCCTGGTTCAAAATGAACCGGTGTATGACCTGATGGCAATTCCTAATGATGTGAAACCTTTTGACACCGTTGAACTTTGTCAGATCATTGATGTGGATACTGCGAGGTTTGGCAAAAGTATGCGAAAGGCCCGGCGTCTTTCAAGGTTCCAGCCGAGCATCATTGAAAAACAGCTTTCTGTACAGATCTACCAGTCGCTTTCTGAACAATTGTCACGTTTCCCGGGCTTTTTTGTACAAAGCAGGACCATCCGGCAGTATCCGGACAGTATCGCGGGCCACTTCCTGGGTTATATCAAGGAGGTAACACCTAATGAGATCGAACGCTCGGAGGGCTATTACCGTCCAGGGGATTATATTGGCCGTTCGGGTGTGGAACGTGCGTATGAAAAGGAACTAAGGGGTGAAAGAGGTGTCGTAAACATGTTGTATGATGCCCACAATGTACCCAAGGGCAGTTATGCAGAGGGTAAATTCGATACAGCAGCGGTCTCGGGTGAGCAGCTGGTCTCTTCACTGGATGCCGGACTTCAAAAGCTCGGTGAAGAACTCATGACCAATAAAATAGGAAGTATTGTCGCTATTGAACCGGCAACGGGTGAAATACTAGCATTTGTAAGCAGTCCCAATTATGATCCCAACCTGATGGTAGGCAGACAACAGGGCAACAACTATATGGATCTGCTGAAGAACCCGAACAGGGTTTTTAACATACGACCTATTCAGGGATACTATTCACCGGGATCGGCCTTTAAGCCTCTGGATGCGCTGATCGGTTTACAGGAAGGGGTAATTGATGAAAATACTACCTTTAACTGCCCGGGTTATTTCCGTGTCGGGAACCACATCACCCGCTGCGAGCATGTGGACGGAAATATTGCTTTGCGAAGGGGACTGGCAAGATCCTGCAATACCTATGCATGCTACGTTTTTCAAAAACTACTTACGCAGCGTAAATACAAAAACCAAAGAATAGCTTATGATGACTGGCGCAGCAAGGTAAAGCTCTGGGGTCTGGGTGATAGTCTGGGTATAGATCTTCCGGGAGAACGTACAGGAAGATTGTATGATGCTTCTTATTATTCAAAAAAATATAGTAAATATTGGGGATACGGCACGGTGATCTCTCTTGCCATTGGTCAGGGAGAAATGGATGCCACTCCGTTGCAGATGGCCAATATCATGGCTGCGATTGCCAACAGGGGTTATTTTATTAAACCGCACCTGGTCAAATCGATCGGCAGTAAGCACCTCATTAAAAAGGAATATGTCAAAAAGAACTATGTGGGGGTTGATGCTCGTCATTTCAACCCGGTCATAGACGGGATGCAGGAAGCGGTGAATTCGCCCTGGGGTACGGCTGTCCAGTCACGGATACCCGATATTATCATGTGCGGCAAGACTGGCACGGTACAGAATCCGCGGGGCAAGAACCATTCCGTATTCATTGGATTCGCGCCAAGGGATAATCCAAAAATTGCCCTTGCGGTGATTGTGGAGAATGCCGGTTACGGTAGTACGTATGCCGCACCGATCGCCAGCTATATGGCAGAAAAATATTTAAAGGATAGCATAGGAGGTTACAGAAAGCAACAAGTGGAATGGATGAAGCGACAGGTCGTACTTCCCCCTCCCCCAAAACCAAAAGTAAAGCCTGGCACGGTACCAGCAGATACAACCAGGTTAAAAACAGAAACTGACCGGCCAGTCACCAGCACAAAGTAATGACCAACGTACAGAACAACCGTTTCTTCTTTAAGATAGACTGGATCACCATCCTGATCTACGTACTGCTGTGCGCTGTGGGTTTTGTGAACATCTATGCTTCTATCCCCTCGACGGGTGGGGACAATCCTGTATTTGATTTCAGCACCAACTATGGCAAACAGCTTATTTTTATCATCAGCGGACTGATCCTGGGTTTTTCTATTCTGCTCCTCGATGCGAAATTTTTCAGCATTTTTTCTCCGGTCGTTTATGGTGTTACTTTGCTTCTCCTCATCATTGTACTGGTAATCGGAAGAAATGTTGGGGGAAATCAGGCCTGGATCGCATTGGGGGGCTTCAGATTGCAGCCTTCTGAATTTGCAAAGTTCGGTACGGCATTACTTCTTGCAAGGTACATTAGTACCTTCAATCCAAAGCTGAGGGATTTCAGGTCTATTTTATTGGTCTCCCTGATCATTGGCATGCCCTTGCTGCTCATCATGCTTCAGCCTGATGCGGGATCTGCACTGGTATTCCTATCTTTTATGTTTCCCCTTTACAGAGAGGGGCTCTCAGGGTATTTCCTGCTGATCTTCCTTGGAATGATCGTCTTGTTTATTGCGGATTTTCTGGTACCCATGCAGGTTCTGATCACGGTTATTTTGCTTATCGGGGCCTTTTTTGTCTACAACAACAGGCGGAAGCAAAAGATCATGTTATCGGCGATCATCACTACCATTGTAGCGATAGCCTACCTGTTTATGGTGAAGTTTGCTTACGAGAAGGTACTTAAGCAGCATCAGCGTACCCGGATTGAGATCATCCTGGGCCTTAAGACAGATCCCAAAGGAGTAGGTTATAATGTGATCCAATCTAAAATCGCGATAGGCTCAGGCCAGTTAACGGGACGCGGGTTCCTGCAGGGAACCCAAACCAAATATGGTTATGTACCCGAGCAGAGCACAGATTTCATTTTTTCAACTATTGGAGAAGAATGGGGTTTTGCGGGCTGCTCGGTAGTGATCGGACTCTATTTATTCTTAATGCTGCGGCTGATCAATATGGCCGAACGGCAGCGTTCCGTTTTTTCGCGGGTATATGGCTACAGCGTAGCCTGTATCCTGTTCTTCCACGTATTCATCAATATCGGCATGGCAATAGGGATTGTACCCGTTATTGGGATCCCACTTCCATTCATCAGTTATGGAGGATCTTCTCTCTGGAGCTTTACGGTGCTGCTTTTTATTTTCCTTAAACTGGATTCTAACCGGATGGGCTTTATATAAAGTGGTTAACCGTTGGGGAAACGCCGGGCAAGCAGCTCATAGAATTTTTCTACCGTGTTTTGCTTGGCCTGCCAGTTATTTTTTTCTGCATAGTTGTTCTTTAGAAAGGTATCGGCAGTCTTAAGGTCCGGCATTTTATTGATCAGCTCAATGGCCTCAGAATAAGCCAGATTATAGCCATTGAAAAGATCTTTAATGTATAATAGTTTCTCATTGAGTGTGATTGCACCTTTCAGGTCCCGGATCTGCTCTTTAGTCTGCTCCTCCCGGGGTGCCGGGGAAGCCGCATTTCCCTTACCCCCAAGCAGGTCGTTTAAAGTTGGCCGGGGGTTTCCTGCAACGGCTGGTGCCACCGCTGGCTCTGCTGCTGTAATCTTTTTTTCGATCTTATCTTCTGAAAGTGCCGCTGCTGCCGGCTGAACTGTCTTTTCCCCGACCACATCAGGAACCAGGTCTGGAAGCGGCTGAGGGACTACCGGCGGTTCGGGCTTGGTTTCGGCTTGCAATACCTGTTGTTCCCTGGCACGTTGTTTTTCGGCGATAACGCGTTCTTCTTCCGGACTGAGCGCCCTGTCAAACAACGCATCTACAGGTTTTTCTTCGTAATCAAATTTATCTGTCTGCTGAAGATCATTCAATACAAATTCAAAAGTATGTTCCGGTGCCGGATCTTCTTTGATATAATCGACCAGTTCCACCGGCTTATCAAAGAAGCTATAGTCTTTTGGTTCAGGGAGTTCGTCTACTGCCGGGACTTGTTCAGGCACAGGAGGTTTTGGAGGGACTTGTTCGGTCTCCTCTTTTGAAATTTCAGTTTGCTGTGGCAGCGCTTTTGTCGTCTTGCCGGCATTTAGTTTGCGTACGATCTCTACGTGATCTGACAAGAAGTTGGCATTGGCCAGGAAAAGTTCCAGTTCCAGTTCATTCAGCTGTTCCGGATTCTTTGCCAAAAAATCATATTGATCCTGAAGCTCGCTCAGTATCGTTCCTATCTTCTTAAAGATCTCAGCCTGGTTCATCATGGTATAATAACGGTAAAAGGAGTCTTTTTGTTGGTAACTTGACATTCAAAAGTACTACAAAATTCTGATATTAGCGACCCACTACCGGTACAACAAATGTTATTCAGCGAACAAAATTTCAGAAAAGGTGAGTTTTGCGGAAGCATAGAGGTCATTTGCGGCTCTATGTTCTCGGGCAAGACGGAAGAATTGCTGAGAAGGCTTAAAAGAGCGCAGATCGCAAAGCTGAATGTGGAGATCTTTAAACCAAAGACTGATACCCGTTATGATGAAAATGCAGTGGTATCTCATGATCTGAATTCGGTACAGTCTACACCGGTATCCAACTCATCTGCCATCCTGCTGCTGGGCAGTGATACGCAGGTCGTAGGTATAGATGAGGCACAGTTTTTTGATGATGAGCTTCCTGGGGTATGTAACAAGCTGGCACAAAAAGGAATCCGGGTGATCGTTGCCGGTCTTGACATGGATTTTTCCGGGAAACCATTTGGCCCGGTACCCGAACTGATGGCTATCGCTGAGCATGTAACCAAGGTGAACGCCGTTTGTGTACGTTGCGGTGCGCCTGCGATGTATTCCTTTCGCACTGTACCTGGCGGGGCAACTGTATTGCTGGGTGAAAAGGAGAGCTATGAGCCAAGATGCAGAAGGTGCTACCATCACTACTGATCATCTCATTGGACAATTTTTACAGCGTTTGCCCCTGAGATACTTCTCGCAGCATTCCTTTTTCTTCTTGTCCTTTTTGTCCTGCTTTGAGCCTTTCTTGTCCTTCTTTTTTGACATACCTGTAAAAATAGCAATAACAAAAAAAGGTACATACTGTTTGTCAGCATGTACCCTGGTCTTTTGGCAAACTGCCGTACTTAAGCTTCGCTGTCGTACTTGATCTGGCCAACGTGCTTGTCGATCTGCCACCTGCCGGTGCCTTCCTCGCCAATCACATCAAACAGTTCGATGGCACGCCGTGCCTTGTATTCTTCTTCTCTCTGTTCTTTGAAGAACCAGTTCAGAAACTCAAGAGTTACATAGTCCTGCTCCTTGTGGCATCTGGCTGCAATGTTCTTGATGGACTGAGTGACACTGATCTCCTGCTCCAGCGCTTCTTCAAACACTTCGCGGAAAGAATTGTATTCGATCTTGATGTTGGTGACTTCAGGTGAGATCGCCGTACCGCCCATATCAAGAATGTATTTATAAAATTTAAGCTGGTGCACTCTTTCTTCTTCTGCCTGTTTGAAAAAATATTCAGATGAAAAATCATAGCCATTGCGGTTGCACCATGAAGCCATTGACAGGTATATTGCTGATGAATGGGCCTCTTTTTTTATTTGCTGGTTGATCAGTGCCTCCACATCTGATGAGATTAAGCACTTCGCGCGAATGATATCTTTCATGTTCTTTATCGTTTATTAAAATAAGTAGCATCAAAATTAGTGCTATAAATTAACAAGCAAGAATATAAAGGCAATATGGAAAGATTCTAATTCTAAGCTAATCAGGCGACTATCCTGTAAAGGCGGTCATAAATAATGTGGTTGAGCTCCAGCATTACAAAAGTACCTTGCAACAGTTCCTTCAATGCAATGATCTGTATCAGCGACAATACATAGCAGTGGTCACAGGCGCAAATGAAAAGGATCTCTACATCGGCTGCTTTGTCACTTTTTAACAACAGTTGCTCAATATCGATCTGATAAACGGCTTTTTTAAGTTTCAGCAGGTTACGGTAATCAAAACGGGCCAGCTTGCCAGCGAAGTCAACGTACCAGCAGTTTTCACTGTCACTCTGATAAATTGCTCCGGACCCTGTGCTGAACACTTCAGAGAAATCAACAGATGGCAGTAGAGTTACTTCTTGCATTTTCCGTATTTAAAACTTATGATGGCAAATATTGGGATTATTTAGAATTAATCCAAATCGGACAAATGTTTTTTTTTAAAATAACCATGTATATTCAAACTTGTCAATTTTATCTAAGTTTGGATAAACACTAACCAAATGACCATACTGATCGTTACCGGATGTATTCTGTTTTTAGTCCTGCTCATCACCTGGGCAAGGCTCAATCCCTTTATTGCTTTCCTGATCGTTTCTATTATATGCGGCATCTTGCTGGACATTCCGCTTGCAAACGTTACCGCTTCAGTCCAGAAAGGCATGGGCGACCTGCTCGGCTCACTGATATCCATCATTATTTTCGGCGCAATGCTGGGCAAGCTGGTTGCGGAAAGCGGCGCTGCTCAGAAGATCGCCTCGGTCATGGTAGGACTCTTTGGCACACGGTATATCCAGTGGGGCCTGGTGCTGACCGGCTTCATCGTAGGCATCCCCCTGTTTTACAACGTGGGCTTTGTGCTCATGGTCCCGCTGATCTTTTCTGTAGTCTATAAATACAAACTCCCGGCGGTATTTATCGGATTGCCTATGCTTTCAGCGCTTTCCGTTACACATGGTTTTCTGCCGCCTCATCCGGCTCCTTCCGCTTTGGTATTACAGTTCAATGCCAACATGGGACTTACACTGGTCTATGGCTTTATATTGGCTGTACCTGCCATCGTACTGGCCGGACCGGTCTATGCCGGAACACTCAAAAAAATGGTTGCCGTACCGCTTAAAGCCTTTCAATCTGAAGACCTGCCCGATGAACAACTGCCCGGTGCCGCCAACAGCCTGCTTTCTGCGCTGTTGCCTGTACTCCTGCTTAGTGCAACCGCTTTGTATGGCCTTACTCAGCCGGATGAAAGGTTTAAAAGCATACTTAGCTTTATCTCTGAACCAACTATTGTCATGCTGATCACCCTGATCATTACCACCTATACCCTGGGATTAAAGATGGGAAAAAGCATGAAGCAAATCATGGAGATCTACGGCTCTGCCGTCAGGGACATTGCCATGATCGTATTGATCATAGCGGGGTCAGGGGCACTGAAACAGGTATTGACGGATAGCGGCGTCAGCACGCAGATTGCAAATGCGCTGAATGACCTTCATTTTGATCCTCTGGTACTTGGCTGGCTCATTGCCGCACTGATCAGGGTAAGTGTGGGTTCCGCAACTGTTGCCGGGCTGACTGCTGCAGGTATCATTGCTCCTGTTATGCTGCAGGCACATACGAATCCCAATTTGATGGTCTTGTCCATTGGGGCCGGCAGCCTGATGTTTTCGCATGTGAATGACCCCGGATTCTGGATGTTTAAGGAATATTTCAACCTCAGCATCAGGCAGACGATCCTTTCCTGGTCAATTATGGAAACAATAGTGGCTGTGACCGGATTGCTGGGTGTTCTTTTATTGAATTTAATTGTTTAAACAAATGCGGGCCCAGCCTCTCTGATCCCCGGATTATTTGTAACTTTATATGCTTAAAACTGGTAAAAATGTATTACCACAAAACGATGAAATCTCCGGTAGGGGAATTGAAACTTATTGCAAGCGACAAAGGACTTGCTGCCGTGCTTTGGGAGAATGACGATCCGCAACGCGTACCTCTGGGTGAAAGCGTCCAGGACAACAACAATGCCATCCTGCTTGAAACAGAAAAACAGCTCCGGGAATATTTCAATAGTGAAAGGACTTGCTTTGCCATAGAAATGGATTTTACAGGAACTGAATTTCAAAAGAAAGTTTGGGAAGCCCTATTGACCATTCCCTTTGGGGAAACGCGTACTTACAGCGATATCGCCCGGCAGATTGGTGATATTAAAGCTGTTCGGGCTGTGGGTGCTGCCAATGGCAAAAATCCGGTTTCTATAATTACCCCCTGCCACCGTGTCATAGGTGTTTCAGGCAGGCTGACGGGGTTTGCAGGCGGGCTTGAGAACAAGGCCCGTTTACTCCAGCTGGAAGATTCCAGGAAAAACCCTACACTTTGGTAGTCGCTACACTACAGGCATGACCTGGTGGTTTTGGCGATCTACCTGGAATAAAAAAGGCCCTTCTGAAAAGGGCCATGAACTTATCCCAAAACAACACCAGTTTATTTGATTTCGATTTGTCTGACGACTGATTTGGCTTCTTCTTTTTTAGCGATGTCTACTTTCAGTATGCCATCTGCATAGCTGGCCGAGATTTGATTCTGATCGGCACTTTCAGGCAGGGTGAACGACCGTACGAAAGAAGTGTAGGAGTATTCACGCTTATTATAATTCCTTTCCGGACCATTGTGATCTGCGGCCTGCTCCACGGAAATGCTTAGTGCATTGCGGTCCAGATTTAGTTTGAAATCTTCTTTTTTCAGTCCTGGTGCAGCCAGCTCAATGTGGAAGTGATCCTGAGTTTCGCTGATGTTGACCGCTGGCACCCGGGTGATCATACGGTCTGAGAAAAAGGTGTCGTTGAAAATGGAATCGAAAACATCACTAAAGCCTGGCATTAATGTGTTATTCTTTTTTTCTGGATTAAATTTAACCAATGTCATGGGTTTTCCTCCTTAAATTAATTTAATGATTAAAACTTATAATTAATTAAACTCGTAGAACTTTCAGTGTTCTACCGTGAGATTTACAAGAGCTGTGCCAAAGGATTTTCAGGCCATTCTGTAGTGCCGCTGCTGAAAATTTTTCAGTTTTACTGAAGTTTTTTCAGTTTCCGGATGTCAGATTTTCAGTATACCTGATTTTCAGCTTCCCTGTAGCGTTTTCAATACTTGTCTCGTACCACTATAAGAACCAAATAAATAAAAGATTTAACTTAGCGTCTTATGAACATTTCCTCAGCCCTCGGTAAAGCTTTCGCCATTTTTGTATTCATCGGATTAGCAAGTTGTAAAAAAGATAGACAACAACAATACTTTAGCCCTTTGGCCGGTGGGTACTCCATTTTGGTCAATAAGGGTAATGTCCTGGTCAGTGGTTTTAAGTCCGATAACAGGCAACAGATCAGTACACAATATTGGATTAATGGAGAAATTGCCAACTCATCTGGATTTACGGAACTTGTTGAAAAGCAATCCGGTTACCGTCAGTCAGTTGATGATCAATTCCGAACCGTTTATACTTATAAGGATCTTAACGGACAGCTACAAAATTACCGATTCGACCAGGTCTCTCTACGAACGGGAGGCAAGCTATTCTATTATAAAAACGATTCCATTGTTGAAATGAAGAACGACAGCCTTGGAACTATTTCATCCGTTGCCATAAATAACGCGCAATCTTATTTTGCTGGCACCTTTGGGAAAATTATATCCTCTGAAACGGGAAAAGAGTTAAGTCCGGTAACTCCATTTGTATGGGATGGCAATTCATCCATAATCTTACTACCTGTACCCAAGGCAGCTGTGTATTTCCAGGGGGTCAGTACAATTTATTTAGCAAGCGCAAATGAATTTTATGTTGGAGGGCGCTTCAATGTGCCTATGTATTGGAAGAATACAGATCCTGTAGTATTAGATGAACGATATGGTGAAGTTTGGCAAATCACTAAATCCGGATCTGATGTTTATGCCGTTGGGCTAGTCAATAAATACAACTCCAACAGCACAGAACATACCGCATGCTATTGGAAGAACGGACAACTTCATGAACTGGAAGACCGTGCACAGGCTTATGGAATATTTGTTGATGGTGAGGATGTCTATGTAACCGGGGCTACCGGAAATGTACCAATTGATTACAAACCCTGCTATTGGAAAAATGGAGTAAGGGTTGACTTGCCAATGTAGGATGAGTTGGCACTCGTCTACCCTCTCTATTATGTAATGTAATATATGATTTACATGTAAACTATTAAGCCTCTCAGGAATAAAGCAATCTTACTCATAATCATTTGCTTCGTTTCTATCAAATTTATAGTCTGATAGATCTACGCGATGCTTATTTAAAACGTTATTAATTGCATCAATACGCTTCGACTTCGAAATAGAATCATTTGAAGTCCTTTTAGTATCCTCAATAGAAAAAGTAATAACTTCAATCATCTTTCCAACAAGATCGTCTGGAAGTTGAAGGGTAAGTTTATTATTTTCTGACTTTAATATTGTCCGTACCATATTACAAATATACATTAAATCCCTGTCTGCTCTGGCTACCGGTTAAGACATACCCAAAATCTGCAGCACACTCTTTACAAACTAATTCTTGCCGGCAAAAGCCTTTTTTGATCTGTATTATTGGAGAAATATGCTCCGACCTCAAATAAAGCGTTATAAACACATAACAATCTTAAGGTGCAGTAGCCGTCCACAGAGAATTAATGATTCTGATACGCTTAAAGTGGGGAAGAACCCAAACCTGATGTACAGCTGGGTCCAAGGGCTGATCTTCCAGGTTTCTGAATATAACCCCCAAAACCACGATCACCCGCACCCGTTATGAAAATACCGGTGAATCCAGAGCCTTGGGCGGAAACATCAATTTCAACTACCCGCTGACTAAGGCATGGAACTTCAGCCTGAACGGAAATCTGATGCATGGCTGAGCCAGAGGAACCAGCGGCGGCTTGCCGATCAAAAACCGGGGCTTCATGTATAAAGTAAACCTAACTACCGGACTTCGCCTGGAAAAAACCTGGAGGCCTTTACAAACAATCCTTTCAGCCGCTACCGCACCAATGTCGCTGACCGATTCGGACCTAACTTCAATCAGGTGACCAGCAGCCAGCTGAATTTCCGGTCCGTAGGAGGAAGCCTGAACTATAAATTCGGGAAAATGAAGGAAGCCATTAAAAAGAATAAATGTGGAATCACCAATGATGACATCAGCAACTGATCCTGTTTTGCAACTTAATTGGCCCCCGTCCGTCACATCTTTAAAATCAAGAATATGAAAACAAATTTTTTAAAAATTTTCCTGGTATTGTTACTGGCGATATACGCCCAGATCAGTTATGCCCAATGCGGTAAGAACCTGGTGTTCGAATCTTCGAAGACCGAATATCTGGATGCTGACGGCAAGGTGACCCGCAGTCAGGACAAGCCAGTAGACTTAAATGTTGCCGACTCGGTATTGACCGTTCAGTTCGGGGACAACCAGGATCAGGTATTGACTGGTAAAATTACTGGAGCTACCTGCACCGGGAAAACTCCTTTTAAAGACGGGATAATGGTGCTGAAAGCGGTCCTGAAAAACCCGGCCGGGATCCAGCAGACCGCAACCCTGACTTTTATCAGCACCAAGGGCAACACAACATTGCTTTACACTTGCCAGGAAAGAGCTGCTTTACGGATACAATTATCCGCTGACAAATTCGAAGAGGTAAAGCCATGAAGCTGCAAGGGAATGCCTACAGCCTGCGGATTGCCATGCTCCTTTTGTGGGGCGGCATGGCGAACCTGCAGGATACCACGGCTCAGTCAGCACCAAAAAGTAAATATATTTTTACAGCGGTCAGGGACATCAAAGTCCTGCCAGTTGCCAGTCAGGGCAGATCAGGAACCTGCTGGGCATTTTCGACCGGCTCATTTCTGGAGTCCGAGATCATACGCCTGACGGGAAACGCTATCCCGCTTTCTAAAATGTATTTTGTTCGTGCTGCCTACCTGAGAAAAGCCCAGAATTACATCTACCGCCAGGGTACTGCCCGTTTCAGCGAAGGGGGATTAAGTCACGATCCCATTCTGGGACTCTCCACATTTGGCCTAGTCCCCGAAAGTGCATACTCCGGGTTGTTGCCCGGAAAATACGAACATAACCATGCTGAGCTGATTGCGGAACTGGATACCGCTGTAAAAAAATATGCGACGAAAAAGTTGGGCGCAGGATGGCGCAAGGAAATACCTGAGATATTGAACCGCCATATCGGGGATGCGCCCGAAACTTTCTCTTATCAGGGGAAAAACTATACTCCGGAAAGTTTTCTGGCTTTCAGCAAACTAAATCCTGACGACTATATTACCCTTACGTCCTTTTCCCATTTGCCTTTCTACCATCGGGTAGAACTTAGTATACCCGCGAACTGGGCAAATGAACGTTATTATAATTTGCCACTGGAAGAGTTTATCGAGAATATCGACCATGCGATTGATAACGGATTTTCTCTAGCCCTTGACCTGGATGCGACTGAGTCTGGCTTCAATGCGGAAATCGGCATAATACCGGAAAATGCTCAGGACCAGAAAGCAGCATTGATCAGTCCCCGCCCGGAGAAAAGCGTCAGTCAGCAGACGCGCCAGGAAGCCTTTGAGAACTTTGAGACTACAGACGATCATCTGCTGCACATTACCGGTACAGCAAAAGATCAAAACGGCAATTTGTATTATAAGTGCAAAAACTCCTGGGGCCGTAGTGCAGGCAGACGGGGTTACGTCTACCTAAGCGTTGCTTATATGAGGATGAAGGGAATATCTGTATTATTGCATAAGGATGGTTTGACTTCGAAAACCAGGGAAAAGCTATTTCCGAAAACGGAGCTACCTAAATAATTGCCTTGATCCTGTAGCAATCAGGTTTGATCCTTCAGAAAAATAATTGAAAATATTTGCAACTTTAATAGCACATGCCCGTCCCATCCATCAGTGAGCAGTATAAAGTCACAAAATAATTCAGATCGGGAATTGGTTACTAAAATCATGGAAGGAGACCGGCATGCGGCAACTTCACTGATTCGGGGCACAGAGAAACTGGTCGCCCAGATCGTTTTCAAAATGCTCCGGCACCCCGCTGACCGGAAAGACCTGTTCCAGGACATTTACCTGAAAACTTTCAAGAGCCTGCCACGCTTCCGGTTTCAATGCAAGCTTTCAACTTGGGTGGCCCAGATCAGCTACTCAAGCTGCCTGGACTTTTTACAGAAAATGAAACCAGGTTTATTGGGCGATTTGGGAAACGAGATACCAGAAGAAGAAAGATTTGCCCAAGCACAGTGGATAGATCGCCCAAATAATCCGGATCAGGTTCTAACCAATAAAGAACGAGCGGCCATTCTTGGGGAAGCATGTGCAAAGCTGCCAGAAGTTTACAATACCCTGGTTACTTTATTTCACAAGGAAGCGCTCAGTCTGGAAGAGATTTCAGCGATCACGGATTTACCTGTAGGCACAATTAAAAGTTATTTGTTCCGGGCACGGAAGATGCTCAAGGACCAGTTATTAAAAAGGTATTCAAAGGAGGAATTATGAGAACAGCACATTTGACAGAACAGGAACTCCAGGACTATGTCATGATAGGGCCTGCCAACCAGGAAATGACCACCCATGTATCAGGTTGCGCGCGTTGCCAGTTGCAGATCAGCGCTTATCAGGATATATTCCGGTTCATAGGTGAACAGGGAGCTCCTGCACTGGAATTCAGCCCTGCTGAACTATTGCCGGACGATCTGAAAAGGGAAGCGGCCCAGGAGCCAAATGAATTATGGTATTTGTCTGCCCTGGGATTTGGCGCTGTCATAGGTTTAGCATTGGTAACTTTTGCACTATGGACTCAATTGCAGGCGATATTTAGCGGTTCATCGCCATTGGCAATATTAATAGGCTCAGTTTTCGGCATTATCCTGCTGGGTACAGGAATGATGGAGTTGCTCAATACTCACCATCGAAGCCTGCACCTGATCCGTAAAAAGCCAGGACAATTAGTTTAGAGATCAGACAGTTAATTTAAATATAGAAGCTATGCAACCAAAATATATCGAAGGACAAGGATTTACCCTGGCGGATGGGATGTATATCCCTGACGTATTTGTCCGTACCATTGTTGTCATTATCGTATTTTATGTGATCACCAGCTTCCTGCTGGCCTTAATCCGAATGCTGTTGAACCACCGGTTAAAAAATAAGATGGTCAACCTGGAATATTCGGCCGTGCAAATTGAGGCGGTATTGAACTGCAGCAACGAAAGCCGGAACTATGCGGTGAAATGGATAATGCTGCTATTGAGTGCTACAGTTGGACTGATATTGATGAGCCAGTTCCGGTTTGGCTGGTTGTCCCTGGCATTACTTACTTTTTGTTTATCTATCGGTTATGGCCTTTATTTCCGGTATCTCAAAAAGTCAAAAACGGATCAATATAGACAGTCTGAGACAGAGTGATCTATAAAAGTGGTTTCCTAGAAATCTATGCTGTGGCACATCTAGATGTTGGCTAACCAATTATAATAACGTCTGGGCCGTATCTCAGCATGCCAGGAATGTTTTATCTGGACCAATCAAAAGGTTATCACACCATAAAAAGACGTCTAGCAGATTGCCGGCTTTACCATTAGACCTCGTTAATCACCTTAAGCTGCATGATTTCCAAATTTTTCAATTCGATTATCAAGTGCTTGGCTTGTACCACACACCAGCCGATATTTAGCTCATAAGCTTTTGGTCTTTAACCAGGCAGCAGGATGGCAAGGGGAGTTCGTCATATTGAAAGTTCCCGTTTTCTTTTAAAAAACCCTGTGCCTGAAAAAAAGCAACCAGTGGATTTTTAACATACTCATTTATCCAGAGTGCATCATAGGCTTTACATACAGCCATGCACTTGTCAAATAAAGATTGCCTTATCGCCGGATCCATATATTTTTTCAGAACTCCGAAATCGGCGATCCGGATTGTCCGCCTGCCATGAAGCCTACCGGGCTTTTTCCCTTTAGAGGTGATCTTTACATATCCGGCAGGCTGATCATCAGCATAGACTACCAGCCACTGGTTGGACATACTGTTTACTTCGGCTATCAGCGTTCTTTCATTAAAATAGGTTTCGATATAGTCGTCCAGTACAACCGGCGATAGCAAGCCGGAGAATTTTTCAAGAGCGATCGCCCGGGTCAGCAGTAACAATGCATCTATCCCCTGCTCTGTCACAACCGTAAATTTTGTGATGATATTCATATCGTATCGTAATATATAGACAAATGTAGGTGCCTTTATAAAGGATACACGATACACAATATGATATTATGACCAGTACAGATGCTACTGGGACCGCTGTCCGGCAAGCTTAATGGCCTGAATCCTTTTCGGGGAGAACTTATCGGCAAACACCACCCTGAAATATTTATCAAAGGCCCGGGAAAATGAAAACGTATAGCCGGGTGTAAATTTCACGCCAATCTTGTCGCATTGATCATAAAAGTGGGCCATGTCCGTGTCATCCGGCATTCTGACCCAAATATTGTACCCTCCTGATGGCGTTATGATCAAAGTTTTTTCGGGAAAGTTGTCTGATAGCAGATTGATGGTAAAGTAGGCATTCTTTGCCAATTGCATTCTGAACGCACGAACATGCCGGTCGTAGCTGCTACCTGATAACAGCCGGTTGACAGTTTCCTGGTATAATGGTGAAACCGCACTTCCCAAAGCAAACCTGATCTGTTCTGCCTTTTGCGTAAATTTTCCGGCGGCCAGCCAGCCAAGCCGTATGCCCGGAGCTAGTGTTTTTGAATAGGATGAGTAAGACAGCACCAGTCCGCTGTCGTCGAATCTTTTTATAGTAGACGGCCTTTGACCGTGAAAATGCAGGTCGCCATAAATATCGTTCTCAATAAGGGCAACATGATATTGATGAGCAACAGCAAGCAGCGCCATCTTTTGTTCATTTGTGAGTATCAGGCCGGTAGGATTATGGAAGTTAGGTGTTACAATAACAGCCTTGACGGTGTTGTTATGACATGCCTTCCTGAAAAAGTCAACGTCGAACCCAGTTACAAGGTCAACCGGGATTTCAATTACCTTCAGGCGCAGCACCCTGATTACTTCCAGTACGGAAAATACGCAGGGGCTTTCCACTGCTATTACCTCACCGGAGTTGCAAACAGATGCCAGTGCTATATAAAGTGCCTGCAGTGCCCCATCCGTAATGAGCAGTTCTTCCGGATCGATCCTGGTCTGGTAAGCAGCGGCACGTTTTACTATATTATTCTTCAGCACCGGTAATCCGTTTGAAGGGTAATACCTTAATAAACCAGCACTTTGTTCCCTGATCACCTGCTGCATGGTACGCAGCAATAGCTTTTGCGGGATGAGCAGGTCGCCGGGGGCGGCTACATTAAATTCCGAGAATTTTCGCCCCGCTCTCAGCGAAGTAGTGAGGCCAAGGTGATGCTGGAAAATGGCATCCCTGACCACCGGCCGATGTTTCGCTTTCACTCCATCGTTCTTCATATCCGGCCGGTTACTTACATAGTAACCTGACTTCGGAACACTCTCTACCAGCCCGCGGATGATCAGATGCTCATAACCGTTTTGTATCGTGCTGATGCTGGTTTGATACTGTTCCTTTAATTCACGTACGGAAGGTAATTTGTGCCCCGGCTTAAAAATGCCGTCTCTGATATTTTTTTCTATAATGGTGGTAAATATCTCGAATTTATATGATTTCATCTGTACCTGTAATTTTTACCCATTCTGCATCTGTATTACGAATCTAAGCAATTTAACTTTGGTGCAAAGTATATGAAATGCCATGAATACATAACATACATACGCCTGATGATCTGCGGAGCCTTCCCGTTTCCTCCTTACCGACCCTATGTGAGGAAATAAGGGCATTCTTGATTGATCATATCTCCTTGAACAGAGGGGGCACTTCCGGCTAATCCTATTATAGAATATTGATCAGTTCTAACCTTCAATTTTTTATTTTTTTGATCTTATGGCACCTATGGCTGCAAAATCCCTTGTTCATCTTTCAATTTAATTAGCAATCCGCTCAGCTGACATTTCGCTGTTTTGTATTTTAGTCAGGCCGATGGTCTTACCTGATAGGTCACGGTTGAAGATCAGGGTGGCGTCCAGGTCTTTGGCGTAGCATTTATTTTCTGTATAGGGGATGAGCTCTTTTTCGTCGCTGCCAACCCTGCCATACAGTGCACCTTTACGGAGCAGGACTTCAAAGACCATATTGCCAAATCGGTATTTACCGGTAAAGGACTGCAGGGTCTGGAGCGGTAAGCGGACTCGTTCCAGGTTCCTGGTATGGCCTTGGCGTGTCCAGCGGCTGGATGCGCCTGTACCTGTCATGGTAAGGGCTTTTTGCCGGGCAGCGTTCTTTTGATCTTTTCTTTCATCAGGTGTTCGGTTGTCTGGTGTGAAATTGACCGTATTGAGGGAACCTTCCAGGTAAAATTGATCTTTTGCATAGGGGATCAACCTGGTCTTTCCGCCCCCTTTCACATGAAAAACAAGCTCGCCGTCCTGGTAAGTGATCAGCCTTTCGCCCTGGACTGGATTGGTGTAAACGCCTGAATAGGTTTTCAGGATTGCTTTACTAAGCTGCATTTGGTTAAACATGTAGGGTTTGCCTAGGGCTATGGCCGCGGCCTTACTCGCGGGGATATCCAAGTCGCCGATGTATTCGTTGTTGGAAAGCATGATGACCAGGAGTTGTTCCTTTGGCAGGTAGACCACATCGGTGAAAAAGCCATTAATCACCCCGGTATGTTTGACCGAAGGATGGCCCTGGACATTGCCGGTCTCCCAGCCGTAGCCGTATCCTGCGGACATTCCGTTTGGCATCTGGTAATTACAAAAGGCTTTTTGGATGTTGGTGTGGCTAATTACTTTTCCTGAAGCAAGCGCGCGGTACCAGCTGAAAAGGTCTGCTGTATTGGAATACAGCGAGCCGGCCGCATAGGGAAGCGTCATGCTTAAATAGGGTGCCTGTTGGTAGGTACCGTTATTGCCCCGGTAACCGGGTATTTTGCCAGGGACAATGGCTGTACCCTGTTCGTAGCCGCTGCTGTTCATGCCCAGCGGTTTAAAGATGTGCTCGGAAATGTAATCGGAGTAAGTCTGACCACTGATCTTTTCAATCAGGTAACCCAGCAAAACATAGCCTGAGTTACTGTACAAATGCCTTGTGCCTGGCGCATAGTCCAATGGCTGGCTTTTGAACAAGTCCACCAGCGCTGCGGGACTGAGGTCTTGTCTTTTAAGTTTTTCAGTAAAAGACGGCAGCCCGGTATAATTAGCCACCCCAGCGGTGTGGGTTAGCAGTGCCTCGATCGTAATTTCATTGCCGCGAGGATAGTCGGGGAGATATTTGGAGACCGGATCTTTCAGGGAGAGTTTGCCGGATTCCACCAATTGCAGAATACACATCGCAGTAAACTGCTTGGTGAGTGAGCCGAGACGAAATACGTGTTCGTTACGCATGGGGCTGCCCAGCTCCAGACTTGCCAGTCCAAAGGCCTGCTGAAAGATGATGTTTTCTCCTTTTGCAACCAGTACCGCTCCCCCGGGTGCATTTTTACTGAAAACGGCATTAAATAAGGAATCCAGTTCTGATGTTACTTGGGTACTCTCCGGTAGTTGCTGTGCATGGGCGGATGGACGGGTATAGCTTAAAATAAGCAGGCATAGGCATAGCCTTAACAATTTTTTCATTGTCTGAAATTTGATGGTGAATACGATTGTTGATTAGTTTATCTGCTGGACTGCAGTTTTTCCAGGATGAAATAGGAAACAATGAGGCTGATACCGGTAGACAGGAATAGGGTAAAGCTTAAAACGTAGATGTCGGGATAAGCGACATAAGGGGTGATCAACAGGCCGCTTAAAATGCCCAGGGCGGATCCTGTACACAATACACCCAGAACGAGCAGAAATTTACGGAAATGTCCCTGAGCTTTGAAATGTTCCGGGGGAAGTCCGTTTTCAATCAGCGCCATCCGTTCCTTGTGGCGCGTGGTGAAAAAATAATAGCAGATGCCAAACAGGACAAGTGCGATGGATATGAGCACGGCGGCGGATGTTGCTTGCATATGGCGGTATATTTAATTGATGAAGTTAGTTGTATTTGTTTATTGTGAGTTTGCTTATTAAAAATCAGGATCCTTGAATTTCGATATTTACCCATAAGACAGCCTACCAGTAAAGCCGGTCACATTTTTTCTGGTTTTTTTTTGCTGAGCTGGTTTTTAAAAACCATCGGTTTAATTAATTTGGATTTAGCTGTGACCGGTAACCTGATTTTGCTGTCTAATCACCATATGCTGTTTAAAAAAGCGCAGAGCAAGGAAGATCATTACCTGGAGCTGGCCGTTCGCGGGGAGAGGGCCGGTCTGGAGTACCTGGTGGATACCTATCAGCATATGTGCTATACGCTGGCTGTACGGATACTGAACAACGCTGAGGATGCGCAGGAGGTGGTACAGGACAGTTTTCTGAAATCTTTTAAACACCTGGGCGAGTTTCGCAGGGCAGCTAAATTTTCCAGCTGGCTGTATCAGATTGTTTATCATGCGGCGCTGAACAGAAAAGCAGTACGCAGGCCGGTCACCCATCCCCTGGATGAACAACCGGAAAGTCTGATGGACAGTTTTGCTGAGCCTCAGTCTGCAGATTATAGGTTGATTGAAGCAGACCGAAAGCATTTTGTTGAGCTGGCATTGAACAAACTTGCTGAAGAAGACCGTGTGATCGTGTCTCTCTACTACCTGGCTGATAAACCGGTGGCCGAGATCAGCGGGATTACCGGTCTAGGGGTATCGGCGGTTAAGATGCGCCTAATGCGTGCCCGAAAGCAACTTGAACAACTATTAAAAACGTATCTGGATAAGGAGATCTATGAACTATGAAAAATGATCCACTAAAAGAGCTGTTGAAGAGAGATGGTTACATTATGCCGGATAACGGGTTTAAAGCGCGGCTGAAACATATGGTAGTCACTCAGTATAAGCTGAGCTATGGTCTGAAATACCGTAAGGAAGAACGTCTGGGAAAGGTCATTGCGGTGTTCCTGATCCTGACCGCTGTGGCGGTATTGATACAGCTGGATCTATCCTGGCAGGCACTGCCTTTGATACTCCCGTTTTTGCTGCTGGGAGTTGGCGTCATTCTGCTCATGCGTAAAATGTCTGCCTTTGTAGGTGCTGATCACATTTAACTGACATTTTTGAACTAACTGATCTTGTCCCATTAATTTTTGTTCAGGCATCGGTTATAAATATTTATCCTTATATAAATGCGTAAATCCTATAAGAGAATTTAGCAAAAAAAACCGCTATAATTTGTGGTATTGCCATTGCGAAGATAACGCCCCGCAGTTCTGATCAGCCAGATGACTAATTTCGGCCCCATGCACTTGTGTGGCCTGAAAAACCATGATGTTTCATTACGCTAATTTATAGAAATTTGTACTTTTTGTAGCTTAATACGGAGTTTTCGGCCGATCCGCTACAGTCAATATATTTATTTTAAGCCTGATATTTCTTATGATCCATTTATCTAACAACCCCTTCAAAGATGTAATTTATTGCAAGACAGAAAATTATATTGAAATTTGACGCATGCCCTACTTAAGATTAATTGGAACATTTTTAGTTTAAAAATCGGGCTCCTTTTAAAGCGAGAATAAAAAAACATAATTAAACCCGATATTGCCGATTGTTTTATCTGATGCATATGGTCCATAATTACAAAAGTATTTTATTCAGGATGGTCATCCTATTGACCTTTTTTACTCACAATTTCCCAACCCTGGCAGCCACCCCCTCAAATGATCCTGACCACCGGTGGTCTGCCAACTGGATAGCCATGAAAGGCACGGGTACTGATTATGGCATCTATTATTTTCGTAAAAGCATCGATCTGGCCGCCAAACCCAAAACCTTCAAGGTTCATGTTTCGGCAGATAACCGTTATAAATTATACGTAAACGGATCGCTGGTTTCTATGGGTCCCGCACGTGGAGACAACTACAGCTGGAATTATGAGACGGTGGACCTCACGCCATATTTGCAGGCTGGGAAGAACACAGTAGCTGCCTTGGTCTACAACGAAGCGCAATTCAGACCGGTCGCTCAGATCAGTTTCCGTACTGCCTTTTTGTTACAGGGAAGCGGTAAAGCTGAAGATGTCCTCAATACCAATAAAAGTTGGAAATGCATCGAGGAAGGTGCTTATCAGCCATTTCCCGGCTGGTTCCCGATTGCAGCAAGCAAGGGAGAGATCGTAGATATGAACAAGGTTATCACAGGCTGGAAAACCAACGATCTTGATGACAGTAGCTGGGCTGTACCGGAAGAGCTTTTCGGAGCCCAGCCCAAAGGTCGTGGCGACGGATACGGCTGGATGTTGACGGCGTCTTCTTTACCACAAATGGAACTGACCTATCAGCGGATATCAACCTTAAGAAAAGCAACCGGGCTTAGTTTAACGAATGGTTTTCCCAAAGCCAAAGTGCCACTCAGGATTCCTGCCCAAACTACCGCCACCCTTTTACTGGATCAGGATACGCTGACCAATGCCTATTTGAACCTTTTCTTCAGCGGCGGACGCGAAGGGAGTATCACGATAAGATATGCCGAAACCCTTTACGAAAAACGCAAAGAGGGTAGAAGAAAAAAAGGCGACCGGGATCAGGTAGAAGGAAAAGACTTTTTCGGGCGTGCCGATAGCCTGATCTCCAGTGGCGGAGCCGGTCAATGCTATACTACGCTGAACTTTCGCACCTATCGCTATATACAACTGACCATAAGAGCCGGCGAGACACCACTGACTATCGATGACATCTACGGAACTTTTACCGGCTACCCCTTCAAGCTAAAGTCCACACTTCAAACCGGAGACCTGGAGCTAAAAAAGATTTTGGATATTGGCTGGCGAACGGCCCGTCTTTGTGCTGTAGAAACTTATTTTGACTGTCCTTATTATGAGCAGCTTCAATACATCGGTGACACGCGTATTCAAGCCATGATATCCTACTACAACGCGGGCAATGATACCCTTGCCCGGAACGCGATCAATCAGATCGACGGCTCCAGGTTACCAGAAGGTGTAACCCAAAGCCGTTGGCCAAGCAACGGTAATCAGGTCATACCGGGCTTTTCGCTTTGGTATATCGGCATGCTGCATGATTATTGGATGTATCGTAATGATGAACTTTTTGTCAAAGGGAAGCTTACAGGGACGCGGGCCATCCTTGGTTTTTTTGAACAATACCAACAGGTGGATGGCTCGCTGAAAGATGTGCCTTTCTGGACCTATACCGACTGGGTCAACGGACCTGGCTGGGAAGGTGGCAGCGCCCCCAGAGGAGCCGATGGCTGTTCTTCGGTTTTAGATCTCCAGTTGCTTTGGGCTTATCAATGGGCCGCCCAAATGGAGGCTGAGCTGGGCATGCCCGCAATGGCCGAACACTACAGGTCAAGAGCTGCCCGGCTGACGGCAACCATCCGGAAAAAATATTGGAGCCCTTCAAAAAAACTTTTCGCGGAAACTTCAGAAAAGAAATCCTTTTCACAACACACCAATACCTTAGCTATTTTGACGGGCGCGGCACCGCAGAAGCAATGGGGAGAAATCGGCAGTCAAATGATCGAAGATCAAACCCTTGCCCAGTGTTCCATTTATTTTAAGTACTATCTGCACCAGGCCCTTGTAAAGGCTGGCTTCGGCAATGCCTACCTTTCCTGGCTGAGCGTATGGAAAGATGATATTGGCCTCGGGCTGACGACTTGGGCGGAGGAACCCGATCCGCAGGTCAGCCGCTCGGACTGCCATGCCTGGGGTGCCAGCCCGAATATAGAAGTTTACCGCACACTTCTAGGCATTGACAGTAAAGCACCTGGATTTCAAAAAGTACAGGTGTCCCCGAATTTGGGAAATTTGACTGAAATCAGCGGCACAATGCCTCATCCTAACGGGAAGATCGAAGTTTCTTACCAGCTTGAGGGTGCGAAGTGGAAAGTGCGGATCGCTTTGCCGCCTAACACAACCGGCACATTGAGCTGGAAAGCGAAAACCTACAGTTTAAAGTTCGGAGAGAATAATTTCCTGCTCTGAGAGGATTTCCCGGCCCGGTTCAAGAAGAGTCTGCGGCAGATCTTGGAATAAGCCGCATATGGTGCGTATTTTTTCCACTTGCCTTTCATTTTCCGCAAACATATTGTCTTTAAGGGGGTTAAATGATCAGTAGCTATATACAAGCCATGGGAAAAGAAATATTTATTTTGGAGGATGACAAGGACATCAGTTATATTTTAAACTATGTATTGTTTGAACAAGGGTACCGGGTCAGGGTCTACGGGACCGTATCAGACCTGAGGCAGGCCCTGCGTTCAGGACCACCGGACCTGCTGCTAATGGACGTGCGTTTGCCTGACGGCAACGGCATGGATCTTTGCCAGGAGCTCAAACAACAGGCGAAATTCAGCCCGCCCATCCTGATGATGTCCGCAGACTGGCACCTGGACCGCGCGGACGGTTGCCCGGCAGATGAGTACATAGCCAAACCTTTCGACCTGGATGTAGTCTTAAGCAAAGTTGACTGTTACCTGAAGCAGGCCGGATAACGGCATAGAATGGGCTTCCGAAAGCGCCAGCCCTTTTTCCGCTATTTTCTGCTTATCAGAACATAATCCTTAGGAGTCAGCTGATCCAGGTTTTAATACGTCCGGTAGTCTACCGGACTTGATGTCGGCACTAGCCTCTTTGGCTTTTTCGAGCCACTCAGGCGCCTTTTCCCGGATATCGTCCAGTTTAGAGCGGCCCAGTGCGTCTTTTTTTGTCAGGTACTTAATAGCCTCGTAAATCGCGATGCCAACAATGGCGTTTTTAATAAATCCCATGTCTCTGTGTTTTTTTTTTAAAAACAGCGCCAGCCGGCGTTTGTTTTTCCCTTCCGCCGAGAGATATCCTTCCCGGGTGGTTGGGTATCTCCTTTAATAGCAAAGTGAAAAGAAATTCGGTATCGAATCAGCCCTACGAGATCAGCTATGACGCGGATAAAATGAATGTCAAGCCATCCGCAATCAAGGACGCCAAAAAAAGTGGATCCAACCAGCGAAAGGACATTGAAAATAAAGCAAAGTAACAATAGAGCCCCGAAAGGGGCTTTTTTATCGCCCTGTACCCACGCATGAAAATCGCCACCTGCAACATTAACGGATCACCGGTGGCCTGCCAAACCTGCTGCTCCGGTCAAAAGAAGCGGATCCGGATGTCCCCTGAAAAAGCCATCAGCCAGCCCGGGATACCAGGCCATATGGAAAGGCGAAAAAAGTTGGACGGCGTGGCTATCCTGTTCAAAAAGGAGATCAAGCCTCTGCGCTAAGACCTTCCTGGAGATGATAAATCCTTCATCCCTTTTTATTAGAGTCATGTTTTTTTTCTAGTTAACGATCTGCCGACTCGATGGTTTCGCCGATTTTTAGAATCGTGCTTCGGCAAGCATTCCGGCCATACTGTACCCATGTAGCCCTGCTCGTAGCATAATTCGTAACTCGACTCGCTTTCATCGTTCAGAGGGATTACCCTGATTTTTCCGGTAGGCCCTCCAGGTTTACCCTGATCTGAACTTCCTCCTATCTTGCCGTATCAAAAAGAAAAGCCGGATTGCACCGGCTTTCCCATTTATAGGTAACTGTATGTGTTTTTAATCATTTATATTTTCCAAGCGGTGACGATAGGTTTCAATCTCGCTGAGCGCCTCCCGGATGCCGGTACGCTGTCTTTGCAGAAGCGCGATATGGTCTGCATGGATTTCGGGATGTTCCAGGGCTTGGTCGAATTTCTCAATGGCTGCTTTCTCGCCCGTTTCGATGGCACCCAGGATGGCTGCATCTTCCTTACTGGTAAAGGCCTGCTTGATGTCGATCCATGTCCGGTGCAATGCGCCCAGTACGCCACCGCTTTCGTTTTCTGATTCACCGCCATGACGGGCAAGGTGTGCTTTCAGTTCCTGTGCATATTCCGCCCGTTGTGAGGCAAAGTTCTGGAACAGGCTTTTCAGTTCTGTGCTGTCTGTAGTTTCACTGGCAGACTCATAGCCTTCTTTGCCGTCATTTAATATGTTGACCAGCCCTTTCAGGTCGCTGATAATTTCTTTGTTGTTTTCCATAATGTTGTGCTCGCAATCAATGTGCTGATAGTAAACAACTTTAGCTATAGGTTGTTTGATAAAAAAAGGAGGAACTTTGCCCTGGTATCATGGAGATTACCCGCCATCTTATAAAAACCAGCCCAAATACTTAAGGGATAAGGCCACCGAAATTGCCAATGAGATCTTAAAGGACAGTGTCGAGGAAAGTATAGCGATGCTACGGGCCTGAAAAAAGCTCGCGAATATTTTGAGCAGTATCCCGGCGAAAAAGGTGATGAGCAGGAAGTTCTTCAACATTTTGGAGGTGATCTCGGTGATGGGAACGCAATCAGTACCAAAAAAATCCTGGAGCCTGTACATCACTGCTTTGAAATTGCCCAAACACCCTGAATTTTTATCGGTGAATTAAACAATAAAACCTGTTTAATCCGTGAACTGAGTTTGAGCAGACTATCATTGAAGACAGACCAAATATATGCCTTTAAGCATAAAAAAAGGCCTTTTATCTAAGTGTGGTAAGAAAGATGCAAATAACGAAACATTTCCTGTCTGATTTGCGTAGAATTGTGGATTTGGATATATAATTTATGCTAAACATATAAATAGTATAAGAGCAGGCTATCTGCCATGAATATTCGCCTCAATGCGGGCGTTTAATTAATTCAATTGTCCGGCGCTACGCTGCTATCCGAAAAGTCATCTGTGAAATGCCTTCGCCGCTTCGCCTGGGAAAATTTATCCGTGTTGAACTGCGCAGAATTTCCCTTAGCGATAGAAAGTGACTGCCACTCGGCTGCTAGCATCTTGCCAATATAAACGATCTGCCCCACATGATAAGGATAATGCGCCAGCTGCCTGTTGATCGCTTCGATCACCGTATGTCCTTGATTCCGAATATAGATGATTTTGTCAAGATCCTGCTCAGACAACGAGCGCAGGGAATCCAGCATGACTTGCCAGCCCTGCTTCCATAAACGCAGCATTTCCGCTTTAGAGGCCACATCATTTTCAAATTCTCGGTCACGGTTGCGCCAGGGTTTTTCACCATCGCTGCTCATAAAATCCGTCCAGCGGCTAAGCATATTGCCCGCCAGATGTTTAACAATTGTGGCGATGCTATTGCTGTCCGGGTTATGCTGCCAGAACAATTGTTCTTCAGAAATTTGATCGAATGTTTTTTCACCAAGCATTTTATAATATAAAAACTGCTTAATGACGCTGTCTATATATTCGTGTTTCATAACCGTGATTTGATATCAGTTAGCTCTCCCAATATACGCGTTTCCCGAACCAGATGTTCCATATTGAATTCGCGCGCGAGCCGGAGGATTTCGAGATTAAGCATTTCAATCTCCGTGCGCCGGCCGTTACGGATGTCCTGGAGGGTAGAAATCAACTGTCCCTCAGAACGCTGGCTGATACTTAGGAGCATTGTTCTGATCTCACGGTGATTTAGCGAAATACCACTAAGCTTGGCCACGCCAATACATTCCAAAATGATCCGGTCTGCCAGTTCCAGCGCGTGATCAGACCGATAAAATATACCATTATCAGTATCCAGCAACGGGCAAATGGAATTGAATACACAATTAGTGATTGCCTTTTTCCAGATTAGCGGCTGGATTTCATTCTCCAGGTAAAAAGGAAACCAAGGATTTTGTAGCTGCTGTAATACCTCATCCAGCTGCCCGGCCCCTCCGGCGATCACCCCGATCGGACAGGGTGCCACTGGTTTGAAGCTAATAAACCCTAGATCGGTAAACTGACTGGTTACCATCAGCACGCAGCGGTACACCTGGGTAAACCCGTGGTCCAAAAAGGGTTGCTCTACATTCAGTCCGTTTTGAAGGAGCACTATCGGAAAATCCGCATTTTTCAAAGCCAGCTTCGCGGCAAGGCTTTTATTGCCAAAAGCCTTGCAAGCCACCAGCACCGGCCCCTCAATATCTTTCAGTTGGCTAAAAGTCTGAACCGGTACCTCGGCAGTCAGCTCAACATCTTCAGGCAACTGCAACCGGATTGCTTCAACCGATGCCGGCTGATCATCGACGCTAGCCCTGATCAATGTCACTGATTGTCCTGCAAGCCTCAAAAAGGTCGCCAGGGATTTGCCAATCGCACCCGTGCCAACGATATAAATCATAGCTTCAGCGTTTACAATAGATAACCAAAGATGCCTTTGCCAGGGCGGACTTGTTTAACAGAAAACCAGTTAAAGCTGCCGGAGCATCCGGTGCCGCGGCTATTTTTTCAATATCCAGTGCATAAACGGTAATCAGATAGCGGTGCGCTGCCTCTCCTTCTCCAGGACATGGCCCCTGGTAGCCCGGCTGACCCGTATCATTGATCCGCCTTAAACTGCCTGCGGGGGCAATTTTCGAATCCAAATTACCAGCGCCGCGTTTGAGTTCTGCAACGCCAGCTGGGATATCGGTCAGCACCCAATGCCAGAAGCCGCTCCCTGTCGGTGCATCCAGGTCATACATGGTCACCGCGAAACTCTTGGTGCCGGCAGGCGCATTTACCCAGTGAAGTTCGGGAGATTTATTAGCACCGTTGCAGCCAAAACTGCCGGCAATAAATTCACTAGTGAATTGTCCGCCAAGATCTTCGCTGGATAAGGTAAAGTTTTGGGCAGAGGCCTGGCTGGTACACCAGATACTGAAGGCAAATATTAATAACTTTTTCATAACCCAAAGGTATCGGCGGCTAACCTTGCCGGGTTACGGATAAAGTTCAACTAGTTAGGCAAGACGTTCAAATCCCATATCCTTTTGATACCGGCTAGGGCTAAATCCGAATTTGCGCTTAAAGGCCGCAGTAAAACTAGAAAGATGAGAATAGCCATAATCCAGGTAGATTTGACTGGCTGATTTTCCCAGGCTTAAATCGGCCCGCGCCATTTCCAGTCTTCTCTCCAATATATACCTTTGTGGCGGCAGTCCGTATTCCTTTTGGAAATCGCGCTTAAAGGAAGAAAGACTGCGATTGGAAAGAAATGCCAGTTCGTCCAGCGTTACGGGGTTCAGCAGGTTATTCTCTACCAGATTTTTAAGTGTCAAATTTCCTTCTGGCCTGAACACCGCTGTTAAAATTTCAGGCGCCATGTCATACATAGCGGTCAGCAGTTCCTGCACTTTCAGAACAGCCATCTCCGGCGATAACTTTTGGCCACGGGCGATCAATGCGCGGACATGACAAATGTACTCCTGAATATAAGGGTTTGTTTGAAAATGAAGGTAAGGTGCCTCCGGCAATTGAACAGTCTGCCTGTAGTGACGGGACTCGATAAATTGACGGCCAATCCTACCAGGGAAGAATACAATCACGCTATGGTACCGCTCCGCGTTGTCGCTATGCTCAGTAATCAGGGAATTACCTTCTGGTACCAGCATACCATATCCCGGTTTTAGAATCGTGTTGCCTGCCCCGCGATAGATGTGCTTTTGTCCATTCTGCACAAAACTAAATGCACAGCAATCAAATGACACGCGGTTTCTAAAAAAACCACCCCGATCTTTATAATCTACAAAAATAACATCACCTGCTCCGGTTTGTGGCTGACCGCTCACTGCCCCCGGTACGCTTATAACTTCCATAAGTTCTCTATTAAATTTATCCGGCAGCAATCAACTGCCCTAGCTTTTTCAGTGCAATCTCAATGTTCTTGTCCCATGGCATTCCGTAGCTCAACCTAATGCAATTGCGGTACTGGTCCTGAAGGGAAAACATATTCCCCGGCGCAATACTGATGTTTTGCCGGATCGCATGGTCGTAAAGCGCTACGGTATCGATTCGCTGGTCCAGCTCCACCCACAATATAAACCCGCCCTCCGGCCTGCTGACCCGTGTCCCTTCAGGGAAATACTCAGCAATGGCCCCCGCATACCGTAACGAATTGGCATGAAGGGTCTGCCTTAGTCCCCTTAAATGATGGGCATACCGCCCCGTTTCCAGAAATCCGGCAATCACTTCCTGGGTAATTGTCGCACCTGTGATCGTATGATATAGCTTTAAATTTAGTACCTGCTTTTTGAATCTGCCAGGATCCACCCAACCTACACGGTAACCCGGAGCGAGCGTCTTTGAAACCGAGCTGCACCAAAGCACCAGACCGCTTTCATCAAACGAGCGGCACGACCGAGGCCGCTCAGTACCGAAATAAACCTCACCATAAATATCATCTTCAATCAGCGGAATACCATAATGCTGGATCAGGCGCACCGCCTCGCGTTTGTGTGCATCCGGCATACAACTCCCAAGCGGGTTGTTGAAATTTGACACCAGCAGACAGGCAGCTATTTTCTGACTGGAAAGCACCCTTTTCAAGGCTTCTATTTCCACTCCGGTCTGCGGATGCGTAGGCAGCTCCATGACATTCAACCCCAGGCTTTGCGCCAGCTGCAAAATGCCGAAATAAACAGGGCTTTCTACAGCAATAGCATCTCCTCGCTGGGTTACGGCCATCAGCGAAAAAGATAAAGCCTCCATACATCCATTAGCAATCACTAAGTCCTCACCAGTCATTCCTCGACCGGCCATACCGTAAAACCGGCCGATCTGGTTCCTGAGATTCTCATTGCCCTGAACCTGTTCGTATTCCAATCCGCTACCGGGCAGACTGCGTGTCGCACGAACCAGACCCTTGTTCAGTTTGGCCATCGGAAGTAGTTCCAGCGCTGGCATGCCCATAGAAAAAGGAACGGCACCGCTGCGTCCCATATCCCCATAAACGCGGCTGATCACTTCATTCAGGGATGCCGCCCCTACGCCGCTCGGAGCGCTCACAGCAGGTACGGGCAATTTCCTGGCTACTGTATCACAAACGAAATATCCCGATCGTGGTCTGGTTTCGATAAGTGCTTTAGCTTCAAGCTGGTAATAAGCCTGAAGCGCAGTAGTCTGACTTACGCCGTAGCGCTCGCATATCATGCGCAGCGAAGGCAGCTTATCCCCCGGACTTAATGACTTCGAGGCGATCTGCGTCTGGATCTCATCCGCAATTTGTTCGTATAGTAAAGTTTTTGTTTTCATCTGCTATGGTCAAAAATAACAATTCTGCATCTGTACATGTAAATATTTTTATAACAAATTTGTACTATGACAAGAAACGATATACTTATCCTTCATCCCGTTCATCCCTGGCATCAGCGCTACATCTCTCTTACCCGGGATTTGCCTTTACTCGAAGTCCTTGAAAAGCACAGACGGTTATTCGCCGCAGAGGAGAAGAGCCTGCTGGAACAATTGGGTGAGCAAACTTACCTACCGGGCAAATGGACGGTTAAAGATATCCTGCAACACCTTATTGATACTGAACGAATTTTGAGCTACCGCGCCCTGTGTATAGCACGCAACAGCACAATACCGCTGCCGGGATTCGACGAAGCCCAATACGCGCTGTTCACAACTGCAGCCGAAAGAACCATAGAAAGCCTGCTGAATGAATTTGATCTGGTGCGTCAGGCCAGTATCGCCCTGTACAGGAATTTTAATCAGGCAATGCTTGAGCGAACCGGCCTGTGCAGCAATATTAAAATTTCTGTACTGGCACTCGGCTTTGTAATCGCCGGGCATCCGCTGCATCACATGCAAATCATTCGGAACTGCTACCTACCCATTCTGGAATCGCGAGAAATTAAGATCGTCAGAGATAAACCTGAGTACCTGCCCTATTTTGAAAGCCTGAACCGGGCTTGGATAGAGCAGTCCTATCAGTTGGAAGCCGACGATATGTATGTCCTGGGACAGCCACAGAAAGCCATCCTTGAACCAGGCGGATCCATTTTGTTTGCAGAAAAAGAAGGAAAAGTGATCGGAACAGTAGCCCTGCAAAGGGTAAACAGTAAAGAATACGAACTGATCAAAATGGCCGTCGATGAAAGCTACCGCAGACGTGGTACAGGGCGGCTTCTTATCCAAGCCGCCATCAATAGGGCAAGGGAGCTGGGGGCTGTGCAGATGACACTGCACTCCAATACCGAGTCCAACGCCAAAGCGGTCAGCTTATACAAATACCTGGGCTTCATGGAAGTTCCGCTCGGCGAGTGCCGCTATCATCGCGCAAATATTAAAATGCAATTAAACTTACAACTATGAACTATCCCATCGATTTGCAACGCAGCATCTCCAGCAGACTCGCTGCCTACGATTTCAGTAACATCCGGTTTGGCCAGAACCCAACAGATCATTTATTCTCAGCAGTCTACCGGGACGGACGCTGGCAGGGCGCCACAGTAGGACCTTTCCAGGAATTTCTGATCAGCCCGCTTGCCTTGTGCCTACATTACGGGCAAACTGTTTTTGAAGGCATGAAAGCCTCCCGGATGGTAAATGGCCAGGTCAGCATCTTCCGTCCGGACAAACACCTTCAACGACTGAATCGTTCCCTGGAGCGGATGTGCATGCCTGAGATCCCACGCGAGTTGTTCATGGGTGCCCTTGATGCTTTGATCAACATAGATCAAGCCTGGGTATCAGATCTACCGGGAAACTCGCTCTACCTGCGGCCACTGGTTTTTGCCAGTGAGGCGCGGCTCGGCGTCCATGAGGCAGCTGAGTACAAGTTTCTGATCATGGCCATGCCCATTGCCAATTATTATCAGGGTAGCGTACGGGTAAAAGTGGAGACCCGTTACACCCGGGCCGCTGAAGGTGGTGCCGGTTTTGCCAAACATGGTGGAAACTATGGCCCAGCCTTATTGCCGACACGCCTGGCAAAACAAGAAGGCTTTGATCAGGTGTTATGGACAGACGGCAAAACCCATACATTCATTGAAGAATCTGGCACGATGAACGTGATGTTCGTCATTGATGGAACGCTGATCACCCCGCCGCTTACAGACACGATCCTGGACGGGGTCAACAGGGATGCTATTCTCAGGATAGCGCGGGAACGTGGAATACCTGTGGAAGAAAGAGCCATCGCCTATACAGAACTTGAAGAGGCCTTTAAAGAAAACCAAGCGGTAGAAGCATTTGGCATTGGAACCGCAGCAGTCTTTACGCCAATCCGGGAAATAGCGGTTCCGGGTAAAAGTTACTACCCATCGGTCCAGGAGAAGAGTGTAGGTGCAGAACTGAGCAGAGAACTTAACAATATCCGGACGGGGAAACAGCCAGACCTTTTCGGCTGGAACCATGTTGTGCAGGAAACAAAAAAAGCAGAAATTGCAGAATGATGACAACCTTAATCATTACTGGAGCCAGTAGGGGTATTGGCGCAGCAACCGCTCGGCTTGCCGCAGAAAACGGATATGCAGTGGCTATAAATTATAATCGTAACCGGGCGGCCGCGCTAAGCGTTGTGGAGGATATACGTAGTAACGGTGGAACAGCCGAAGCCATTTGTGCCGACATCAGCACAGAACAAGGTGTACTGCAACTGTTTGCAGAAACAGAGCGCCTGCTGCCAGGACAACTCGCCGGACTGGTCAATAACGCGGGGATACTGGAAACCCAGATGCGACTGGAAGAAATGGATGTGGCAAGATTACAGCGGATATTCACTACCAACATCACCGGTCAGTTCCTTTGCGCGCGTGAAGCAGTTAAGCGGATGTCGACCAGGCAAGGGGGCCCGGGCGGATCAATCGTGAATGTTTCTTCGCTTGCCGCTAAAACAGGTGCTCCCAATGAATACCTGGACTATGCGGCATCAAAGGCGGCCGTGGATGCCCTGACCATCGGACTCTCGAAAGAAGTAGCCGCAGAAGGTATACGGGTCAATGGTGTTCGCCCTGCTTTTATCTATACAGACATTCATGCAGATGGCGGGGAGCCTGGACGGGTAGACCGGATAAAAGAAAGTATACCGATGAAACGGGGTGGCACTCCCCAGGAAGTTGCAGAAGCCATTGTCTGGCTCTTATCCGACAAGGCTTCCTACACTACAGGATCCTTTATCGATTTGGCCGGAGGCCGTTAACTGCCAAAAAGTAACGAAAAGGAATATTCAGCCAATGCTAAAGCCAAAGCAACAAATATTATTCTTTCACACAATCACCCAAGCGGAGAATACAAGCCAAGTGAAGCAGACAGGGGTCTAACAAAGAAAATGGTTGAAGGAGGAAGGTTATTAGACATATGTGTCTTTGATCATCTGATCATTGGTAAAGACGGTTACTATAGCTTTAGTGATGATGGAATGATGTAGAATGAATAAATTTGACCCAAGCGATGATTTAAATCTGCGCCAATAGATGCGCCAAATCGTAGCCAATAGTAAGTAAATAAAAGAAATAACCAATTGTTTAACCAAAGGCACAGCAACGTCGATGAAAAGCAAAGAATGGCCTCAGAATGCTGATAAATCAAACAAAAAAGGCTCCAGATCACTCTGAAGCCTTTTATCTAAGTGTGGTGGCAAAGATAAGGATCTCGAAACATTTTTTGCGTGATTTAAAAAAAATAGTGGATTTAGACCTAGAATGAAAACGGTTCAACATGGGAGCTCGATTTCTTATTCATTCTGTTAAAAATGCTATTGGCCACTATTTTTTTCCCGTTCAGCAGGTAAAACAATCCCGTGATGATTTGGGCGAATGCCGGCCCGGGTGCATTGTCAAACGCGATCATTACATTGAGAATGTCAGGTGGCCAAATTGGTGGCCAAAAGTTGTCAGTAAAGGAGGAAGCTGCGTCCGGACAGGGTTACGTTACTTTACTTATGCTCCCAGCGGGATCAAAGGATCACATTTAGGCGTTCTTCACAGACGCCTTTTTTGTTTTGCCATTACTGGTGACGGGTTTCAGAAATCACCTAAAACCTGCAATACAGCTAAAACAGCAGAAAACGCCTGGAAACGCCTGAAAAGGTGGCAAGATGGCGTTCTGTAATTTTTATATTGTTGATGCTCTCCATATGATAAACGGGTCATTACAGGTTCATTAGTATGCCCATACCGTAATGCTTTGGGTGAAGCCCGGTGTGCCTGCCATAATAATGAGGATGCTGCCGTTGGTTTCACCGGCTGTATCAATATAGAGCTGTCCTTCGCTACCGAGGCCAAATTGCGTCTTTGATGATGTGGTGGTCCAGTAAAATGGCGGGATTCCTTTCAGCTTGAAATCATGCTTTGTCCTGAAATAGCCGTTCTTTAGCTTGCCTTTCAGAGTCACCTCCCTAAGCACAACATCGTTTTGATGTAGCGTAGCCCGAAGGCTTTTATTGTCCAGCAGTTGCAATTCAATATGGGTCGCCTGTCCCAGCAGTGCTGTATCCTTGCTGTCGGCATTATTGAAATAATGCCAGATTACAGTGGTTACTATAGTCTCTTTATCGTTCAGATTTACAGACCGTTCTATTCTCACAGGATAATTTCCGATTTTTACAGGGGCTTGAACGGGAACCAGATCTGGACGGGATGGTGTTTTAATACTTACGCATGAAGTCATCACTACTGATAAAATAATTGCTGTTCCCCATTTGACAAGATTTGTATTCATATTCGATGAGCTATTGGCTGCAAGATTATATTTCATTTAATTTATCAACTCTTGAAAGTGTTTCGATTATAATCTCTTATTCAATCAAAACTGAAGTCACCTGAATTGTCAGATGGATTTGAATTAAAATCAATTTCTGCAATTTAACTTTTTTCAGCTTAGCAAAGGATTTTCGACTCTTGAGCGGTACAGAAAACAAATATTATTTAATCAATGATAAAATCACAAATAAAGTGATGAGCAACGACCAAGCGTTTACCATTCCTACAATAAACAGGCCTAGAACTACTATAACTAATGATACTGACATCCCCCAATTCACATAACGAATAAGATTAAGCCGGGTATCCTGGTTTTGAAGTTCCTTATCAATTGCTTGAAAGCTGTCATTTATAATGGCATGCAATGTCTTAAATTCCTTTGTATCGGTCGTGTGGTTTTTAAGTTTGAATGTCGTTTTATAGGTACTCACATTATCTTTGAAGATTTTTACAGCACTTTCTTGGTTACGGATGAAAATCTCAATCAATGTTGAAAAGACAAGAGATGAGAGTATGATCAAAAAATTCTTAATTGACGACGGCTTTTCCAAGTCTAAACTATACGAAGACACTAGAAAAGCAGCAGGTATAGCGATTAGTTTGGTTTGGGCATCATTTATTATTGTCCGGATATTTTTTGAATAATCAAGAATTGCACTCTCCAATTCAAGTTTTAATTTACTGTATGAAAAATCACTCAAAAAGAATGCATACGCTGCTTCGCAGTTCTGATAAAAGCTATCAAATCCCCTGAACAGGTAAATGAGCCTTAGTTCAGGTTCGTGCTGTAGATTTAAGAAGTCAATAAGCTCTTTAGTATATATTTTTTTTCGGTCACTATGTGCTGAAAGTTCGGCCGCAAATTGATCTATCTTCTTTAAATCGGGCTGCTTTCCTTCGAAAAGACTTTGATCATAAATTAATGGAAGTGCGACGGCGAATGTGTCTTGTATCAAGTAGATCGTGCGTACACTATCATCTGATGTAAATAGTGTTAACGGGCTGAGTGCTGAAATTAAATGACTAATCGCAAAATAGCCTTGAACTTTTGCGTCAATTGACTCAGAAGGATATTCGAAATCTAATTCACGAATATAGAAATCTGGACGATGCTGGTAAAGATTATCCTTAATGAATGCCTCAAAATCATGATAATATCCCAGGTGCTGCAATGCATGCTGCACAATCTCAATAACAACATTGCTTCCCGTGGTAAGTTCATCCAAATCTAATACCCGTCCGCCTAAACTAACCTGCTCCAAACCACCCTTCTCTTGAACCATCCTCAAGATATTCAAATCATCTTCACTAACGCAAAGCTCAACAGTATATATGCTTTGATCGTCTGATGATGAAGCTAATTGGAGAATTGAGGAAAGATGTTTTAAGTTATTATGCATCCTGTTCCAATTGTGCAATTAGGTCCGCTGGAAGGTGGGTTATAGTTAGCGATTGGTTTTTTTTATTGTAAGTGACTTCCCTTTTTACGAGTTTGGATTTATTAAATGAGATGGTCAAATCCTCACTATGATAATCAATATATTGAAGACTTTTCAAAATCTTATTGTCTGGTTTAATAATTTCGCCTACTCCATATTCCTCGGCTGATGCGAAGCGGGCAAATTCTTCGTGATCTTCTTCATTTAACAAATAGGATATTTGATCAAGTAACACTTCACGTTTTTCACGAATGCAACTCATACAGTAATCATAAACCAATTTCCTTTTTGCCTTCTTCTCCTTATCTGGAAAACCCTTTTCGTCTAAATATTTATTTAAAGCTGTACGCAAAAGCTTAGAGGAATCTGCATTAGTACTTTTATCTGCACAACCGATAAAATCAAGAAAATAATCGGATAGCTTCTTTTTACCTTTAATAAACGACAAATAGGTGCGCAGCTGTTCGTCTTCTCCATTTACATGTTTCTGCCACCTGGTAATGTTTAGTAGTGCTGCTACGTCTAATCGACTCAGATCAAGACTTAGGATATGTTTGATGGTCAAGTCTGACTCACTTAAGTTATACGCTTGTTTATTGTTAATTGAAAAGATCAGCAGATATCGGTCATTGTTATCTGTATATATATAATCAGCAAATACAACAAAAGCGCCGGTTGCAGGCGCACTTTTACTGATTTCACTTTCATAGAAAGCCATAGATTGCTGACTAAAAGTTAAAAAATCAACTTCTTTGGCAATGTATTTTTTCAGCTCAGCATGAAAATGATTAAATTGATTCGATGTATCGAAGATACCATAAGTAGGCTTAGAGCGATTCTGAAAAGATTTCCTCGTATCGGCAACAAAGTGTATTTCTTGCTTGCCAATGTTTAGGATTTTTTCAGCTAATTTAAGAGACGTGGCTTTCTGTCCCCCAATTTTATTGACTTTGTGCACAACAATAGAGGAAACACTAAGGTCATGCCCTTTTTCTTTAAATTCCGTCATGAGTTTTAGTTTGGTTAGCTCTAAATATAGAAAGTTTAACCCGATATTAAAAAAACCAATAAGTTAATACACCCTTTTTAGCTATGAGTTAGTTGAAATAGACTTCTTAATGCAAATTATCTACAACCTGCTAGGAGAGCTTGACATACCTAGCGAGTAAATAATTACTTACACCGATTATGATTTAATCCTTGTGGTTTTTATTTCTGAAAATGATTTGCTTACCTTATTCATTTCTCTCCTCAAAAAGCCAGCATGCCCGGCCAGTTGTCGCCGGATAGATGGTGAATTGAGGCCATTGCGCACGACACCTGAAGAATTACGGTAAGTAGCTTTAGATGCATTACTGGCATAGGTAATGAAATTCCGGTTGCCAAAGTGGGAATATAAGTCAAAGATCTTCTTCTTATAGATCTTTTCAGATTTAGCATGTTTACCATATGCCATCATCATCGTTTTTAGGATTCTTCCTTTAGCTTTACGAAAATATCGAGAAAGACTGGACGGACGGATATATATATTTTGACCATTAAACTCAAAACCTAAATATTGAAGATTTTTGTATCGTTTCTGCTCTTGAAGTTTATTTGAAATTCGTGCTCTTGCTCCTTGAACGTTGAATCCGCGAACTTGACCTCTGCTGTTCTTTCGAAACTCAATGATTTCACTTTTCTTTTTTTGGATTTCAAGATGATACATTTCCTTAATTTCCTCGATTACTTTCTCTAATAAATAGGATGCGTCCTTGCTCTGGCAGATGATCAGCAGATCATCACAATATCGGAAATATCGAAACCCCATCCACTCGCTCGTTTTGGTCAACCATTGATCAAAATCAATTAGATAGATATTCGATAATACTGAACTCATGGGTGAGCCTTGAGGTATACCTTTACCGCCTACACCAGCATGTTGATTCTCGACTACCAGTCCTTCCTTCCTTAATAGATCAAATTTTTGCCTGAAGGATTGGCCATTTAGGTGATCAGGTATTAACGATAGAAGATTCTTATTTAGATTTGTTGCATCTAGTTTAATATTGAAGTGTCGTAGCAGTGAGGATTTGCTCACATAGCTGTAAGCTGTAAGCGATCTAAAAATTCGATATTGATCAATTGGCAAGTCTTTTTCTTTTAACACTTTACACCAATTTCTCTTTAATAATTGATGATCAATCGAGTCAAAGTAGCCTTTGATATCCAATGCAATGGCAGTACATTTTCCGTGTAACTTAACCATCTCCTTGACCGCATCAAAAGCTTTTCCTGCGAATTGAATGTTGCAATCACCGTTTAAATCAGAGCGGTAGGCAAGCACACATTTATCAAAGGAATTCTCTTTAATATAGTCTTGATAGTGACCAGTCAAAACAAAGGCGTAGTATGCATACAGGTAAGAATCAAAATGAGAGGCAAATGATATCGGCCGTATCTTGGTGTCTAATCCGTACATATCGCTACTGTCATCGTAGCGATATCTTGGAGTTTTAGCTAAAATTTTTAATAGTGGAATAAAAGAATGGGTAGCCACTTTTTTAAGCGTGGGATCTTCCACCATCTTCTTGATTTCCGTGCTTGAGGCTTCAAAGCTAAAAACATCGTCAAAGTGCTTATACGATTTCTTCTTACTTTGTTTTAGAATTTTATCGGAAAAGGCGTTCCATGATGATTCCGAATATAATGATAGTTCATTCATCTTTTCAATGGGACACTGACCAAAATACTACATCCAGTATCTGTATTCTAGCCAGTGCACAATGTAATGTCACTGCTTAGTAAATGACCGCCTTAATCACTTCGGGACTTACACCCTTACGTACCTTAATCCACCCTTGACCGATCACCCTTTATAGAGTGCGGCACTAGTAGATCCTATGAAAGCTTCCATAGAACCCTCCTAAACTTCCGAGTCAACCACTGGCATCAACTCATATTTCCAGGAACTCACCGTATTAAGCATTTATAACGGCTCGCATATTCTGATTTCTCAGTAAGGCTATTTAACTTATCTGTAAAGCCTATGTACAACTTAATCCTACAGGTACTTCTGATATTGATGAGCTTCCTTCCTATAAGGACGGAAATGCCGGTTCTATCAAGTACTGTAAACTTTCAATCTAATTTGGAATTAAACGAAATTATGTGTAACTTAAACCTACAACCCTTCAACCTACATTGAAGGCGTTGCAAATATAATCTTTATCAAATAGATTGTAATTATTTAGTTTTCAACAACAAGTACGTTTCGTTCAAATATTTTGAAAACACCTTAATTTGCCTCATATAACTAAGTATTGGGCAACCCATTCACTAGCCAAGGCTCAGAGCCGAAGTGAATTTGCATCAAACGCCCCGAAACTCTATTTTCGACTGCTCGGCTTAAAGGGAGGACGTCAGGGTCTTTGGAAAAATTAAAACTTGTGTTCAACTGGTGATAAATTCTTTTGGATCTGTAAACTTAGCTTCCAGGGATTTGATATACTGCGCCTGTCCTTCAGCAGAAAGACTGAGAAGACTATAACTCAATGGGGAAGAGACCGTTTCGTTAATATTATAGGAGTTCAAATCTACTGGGCAAAGGTTTGCGGGTTTTTAGCGGACTGGAACATTGCGTTGCTGTGGTTTTTATATCTTCTTGCTAAATTCACACTCCGACCATGTCAGGGTGCCAAGAAGCAACAGGGATGAGAAGTGTTTTTGTTTGATTTCCATTGCTAAGAGGTTAAATTTTAGGATGTTGTATAAATATATAGGTGTTTACAAAAAGATCAAACATTGCTAAGTACATTTTATGTGAAATAATTGACCTATTTACACCTGATTAGATTTTAAAACTAGGCCTCACGGGATAATTTGTCAATAATAATCGGAAAATGTTTCCGTGCGGAAAAGCCGGCGGCAGAAGGTTACTACTGGTAGTCCTGACCTTCACGTCTCTCCATATCCCGGCGGATTCCACTAATCACCTTGCCCAATAATCGCCTGGCCAGTTGTACAGCGTCCCCAATAGCATAAATGCGGAATATGTGACCATCTTTACTGAAATATCCATTCAAACACATATTTTCAAGTATTGCAATAGTGAAAGTAAATATCCACTTATTCATACAAGGTAGCCAATTTGGACTTTACATCGCTGATCTTGTTGGTGTTGAGTATCAGTTTGCCGTTCTTGTCGATCAGCATATAAGTAGGTAAGCTTTGCACGTTAAATTGCAGTGCATATTTGCTATCGAATCCTTTTAGGTCTGATACCTGTGGCCAGTTGGTCTTATCGTCCTTAACGGCTTTTCTCCATGCTGCTCCCCCAGCGGGCGTATCAAACGACACCCCTAGAATCTCAAACTTCCTCGATTTATATTTGGCATATAATTCTTGTAACAAAGGCGTGTTGGCACGGCAGGGAGCACACCAACTCGCCCAAAAATCAATCAGCACGTAATCATTTGCCGCCCGTAAATCTTTTGAATCCAGCATATGTTTGCCACTGATATCTTGTAGCACAACATCCGGTAAAATGGCGCCCTGCACTGCTGTTTTACGACCTGCTAGCAGTGTATTCAACTTATGAAAGAGCGGATTGGCATGATACTTTCCAGCAAAACCTTTTAAATACGCCGCTGCAGTATCGTAGTCAATCAGGTTCCCCATAAAATTATCCAGATTTAGCAGAGTTTGGTAAGCCGTAGGGTTTTGTTGGGCAAACGCATTTAAATGAACCTGCCTAACCCTATTTAAGGAATCAATTTTTTGGGATAGTATCACCACGTGCGGGGTATCCAATGATTTTTTAGCTTTCTGGGCCAGTGCAAGATTTTGGCTTAGCTTTTCTTGTATAGGGCCATCTGTGGCATAGAAGCTGTAGATGAGCGCCTGGTCTTTGGAGCCTTCGACACTTCCCCTGTAAATCGCATTGGCATCAGCTTTCACCCTAATTTTTGTGCCATCAACATAAAGGTCCAGAAAAGATTTTTGGTCGCCGAGAAACAAACTGTACTGCCCCGGGTACTTTAATTTACCACTGAGCTCAAAATGATCCAGATTATCTATTGATGCTGAGTCTAATTTAACTTTTTCCACATTGGGCTTGTATACATCAGACGAAAAATAGATCATCCTACCTTTACCGCCAGCTATGGTACCGCTTATATTGAATGTTTCTTGTGCATAGCTTGGAACGGCAGACAGTGCAGCAAATAGCGGCGCCAGGAAAATCCCTTTGAAATGTTTGATCATAAGTTATTTAATAGAATCAAACAAAGATAAAACTAATGACTAAATAGCTAGTTTAACACAGCTGATTTTTACAATAGCCGTGTATAAACATAAAGTGACCAAAAAAGCGGCCGCCCGCGGGTAACAAGCGGCGCTCGGCAGCAGAAAGTCTTTAATGGGTTATCGCGCATCCGGCGCAGTCATGGCCCAGTTCTTCCAATGCGTCTTCCTCGCTGAACATTTCCAGGAAGTCATGCCAGTTCAGGATATCTTCACCCGCCGCAAAATCCTGCTGGTTCTGTACGATCTCTTTAGAGACATGCTGCTGGATGTGCTCGATCTCGCTGGCAGTTAACAAGCCTTCCGAGCGGATATAGTCGGTCATCATCGCAGGCTTTTGTTTGGTCGCCGACCGCCAAAGGCCTGCGCATCCCGTCCCTTCTGCCCGCGGCCGGGGCTCAGCCTTGCGCAGCTTGTCCAGACCGTCGCCCTTGGCAGCAGCCATTTTCCTGCTCCATTCCGCATGCCTGCGCTGATAATCCGCATCCAGTTCCTGCTGGTCCATGCAGCCTTGCAGCCGCGGCTTTGCCCGGGCCTCCATCAGCACGATAAGCCGCAGGTATTCTTTGCGGTGCGCTTGCAGCTCCTGGGGCTGGGTTGCCGGGCAAAATACGCAGGCCGATTTTGGTGGAACGGGCAGGCCTTCCGAGCGGATGCTTTGCTTGCAGGCTTCCCTGTCCATACCCCAGTCGATCAGCGGGTACCAATACTGGTACCTGGGATCTTCAATATCTTTGGCGTGGGCGTACCGTTTCAGGTCTTTCGGGCTGGCGTCATAACCGATCGCTTTTAGCACCTTTCCGCCGCTGCGCCAGCAGTCTACCGCAGGGAGCCACCTTTCTGTCCACTGGTTCTGCGGCACGATCTTCCATTTGATGGAACACGAGCGGTAGCCAAAGGCTAGTCCGGGCAGCGTGCCATTGGTCAGGCAGTTTTCTCCTAGCGTGGCATATGGCGGCCAGTTCTTGAAGTTTTTGGGCTGGTAGCGCACGACCGTCACCTCGGGAAAGCCGACCGAGCGGAGCCAGTTGTTGATCACCGGGAGATAATCGTAGGTACTTTTCTTTTCCGATCCGGTATCACTGAACAGGATGGCATCCGGCCGGATGCCCCGTTTGAAAAATTCAACCAGCAGAGCGGTACTGTCCACACCCAGGCCATAGGCAACCACCAGCGGCTGGCGCAGCAGCTCGTCAATGCTCTTGAACAGATGGGTTTGTAATGCAGTCATGGTTTAGGGTTTTAGGGTCACTTGGGCCGGCGCCAGTTAGCTCACTTAGGCCCGCCAGACCGGGCGGACCTAAGTGAGCGTTTCCTTTTTCCTCATTTGAGTTTATAGGTAAGCAGCATATAAAACGCGGTGCGGTTCAGGTTCCAGTACTCGTCGATATCGTCGAGCTCCAGCAGACTGCGCCCCGCAGACAGCTGTCCGGTCCCGGTAAATTCCGGTAGTACCTTCGGCATGGAACAGACCCCGCCGTCCAGGTCAAATACGCGGAGCTGGATCAGCTCCCCGTCCAGAAATATCCAGTTGTTTAAATGGCAGTCGAACAGGATGGGGACATTCCGTCCCCCGATAAAGACGCTGTTGTGCGTCCCGCAGATCTTATAATATCTGCCTTTGATCATTACTGTTTTCATCAGGACTTATTTTTGTGGATCAAACTGATTAACCTGTCTTCAGAGCTCGCGTGCTGAAAGGCGCTGTGGTAGCTTTCCAGCCCCCTGATCTTGTAATAGACCTCAAAGTGGTCGTTATAGCGGCCGACACCCAGCGGCGTGGTTTTCAGCCAGTCCAGATCGGCCGGTAGGAGGCCTCTCGCGGGCAGTACATTGGCGACAAAATCCCTGATCTCGATCTCCTGAAAATCATTGGTAAAATACCAAATCACCCCGTCCACCTCGAAGGTATGGAGCGGGATAAAGGCTTCTTCGTATACAATTCCCCAATTGTAGTCACCGTCATCGGTGATGGGAAAAAGCTCGCCGCCGATGTAAACGACCTCGATATCGTCCGTGATCGGATAATATGTTCCGTTGATAAGTGTTCTCATTGCTTTTTGATTGATGGTGTACGTTTATAGATTTTTGGAGCGGCAGAACTGGTCTAGTTCATCGAAAAATTCCCCGTCCCAGTTCCGTGCGGTATGCAGGTTTTCAAATTCGTCCGTCATTTCCTGTGCCAGCTGGTACAGGCCGCCAATGCCTTCAGATTCATGGCACTGGCAGGACAATGAGCCCTTACGCTCTGTACTTTGGTGGATGATGCCAGCGATTTCAAAATGGGTCTGTTGCCAGCTGTCAAAGCCATTGGGGAAATCTGGCTGAGCATCGGGCTCAGTAATTTCCATGAGCAGGTCTTTAAGGCTAAAGTCAGCTGTCCAGAACTCCTCGCCCGTATGTTTGCCATAGGCTTTATAGCAGACCGTTCCGTCTGCTTTGAAAATGGCCTGATGCGCGTCCAGCGCGTTTTCTGGCACAGGAAAGCTGTCAGGCTCACCGGCACCGGGCTCGACAAATGCCCAGTCTTCTCCCCCGGCCAGTTCATCGGCAAGGGATTCCTCCATTTCTTCTGGGCTGCAAAAGAAGCCCGCCGACCTGTCCCAATAGCTGTGGCAGTAAAGGTCATCTTCGCGGGCGAAGGGGGCGATCCTTTGCAGGCGGCGCGACATGGCCTTTTTCCACCCCGCATCTATTTTGACAAGGGCAAAGCCGCAATTGTCCCATTCACTACTGGTATACCCTCTTAAAAGAAGATAGCCGGTAGGGTTTTCTGATCTTTTCATCGTGTTCTATGTTTTAAGTTTGAAATTCCCGGCGCAGGCCCGTTTAGCCTCCGCCAGTGTTAGATATTCCCCGCTGTAATCATAGCCCGCAGGGTCCAGGAGCTGGTATTTCCCCCTTTCATGCCGCAGGATCGTAAATGGCCGTGAGCGGATATAGGCGTTAATGGCATTCGCCGCGGCGGCTAATGTCCCATATTCCTGATCAAACGGCGGGTAGTCCAGCTGCTGGTAACAGCCCTGCTGATCGGTGGCGAAAAGTTCCAGACAAAAGGTATTGAACCGCTCCAGCAGGTCGGGCCTTCGTGAATTGGGAAAACTGACCCGAAGCGTACAGCCGAAATAATCGGCCTCCGCCGAATCGGTCGGCTCATTGTGCCATGAGCTGTCGGTGAAGGTGACAAAGACCGCCTTTTTGTTCAGGCGGTCTAAGTATCTGGGGCTGGTCTTAAACCGCATCATGGCCGTGCCTCCTGTGCGGGTTTAAGTTGATCCCCGTAACCTGGTGGCTGAGCTGGTTGATGACCCGCCCGCAGCGGCAGCAGCGGTAAAGCTCGTCCCAGCCTTCGCTTTCCACGGGCTCAATGATATTCCCGTCGGCATCGCAGGGATCAAAGCCATCTTCACTGGAATGGTTACCGCACAGGCAGATCCAGTTGTCCCACTCCCGGTAGAAATTAATGTACTCCTTTCCTGTTTTTTCCAGAACCGATCCTTTTTTGCCGTCTAGCCCCTTGATGTGCTGCAAAAAGCCCAGCAGGGTGATCAGCTCGTCATCATCCATTTCCCCGTCTGCAAGGAAGGCGGTTAAGGCTTTTTCCTTTATATCATCGAAAGAGGTGTCCAGAACGGCCGCCCTGCCTTCGCTTAAGCGGATGGCTTTCACGTAGGGCCTCACTTCTTCACCAAAAGGCACCTCGTCAAATTCATCGATCCGCACTGGTCTGTAAATGCGCCCCAGTTCATAGCAGATGCCGTAGATGGTCTGCTCACGGAAGGCCGAAAGCGCTGCTTTCAGTACTTCTGTTCCTTTGATCCTTTCCATATTCCTTTCCTGTTTAATGGTACAGCAACTGGACGGCGAGTTTGAACTTTTCATCGTTAGCGTGCCCGCCCGCATACCTCATGATGCAGTCATTGACAAAGTCCGCGGCAGGGCCATAGCCCAGCTGGTCGGAAAATACCCTGCTGCTGCGCTGCATGTCGTGACCCAGCCTTGCGATACTCTCCCCGGTCAGCTGCGCCCATTTCAGCCAGCTTTCAAAGGGGACAACATCATCGTTCCATTCTGCACGGTAGCGGTCGGCATGCTGCTGGGTATCGGCGCAGGTCGCTTTGATAAATTGGATCAGGTCGGGTATTTCCTGCGGGAACAGCTCGTGCAGGAGCCTTGCTTTTTCGGTACTGTTAATATCGATCAGTGTTTTCATGGTCTTTAAATTTGTGGCGGCCGTGCCGCCCGTTAGTACTTGGATGGATTATCGTTCGCCGAATTTTCCGGCGATCAGTCTGGCGCAGTAGATCGCGTTCGGACTGATGTGCCGCTGCCATGCCTGCTGCGAGCGGCACCAGCGGAAGCCATGCCGCTTGAGTTCAGCAATGAGCTCTTGCGGCGGCTTTTGGCTAAAGAGCATTTGCAGCCTGCCCGCCGCATTGTTCTGGAAAATGCACAGGCCGTTGAGCTGTTCATCGATCACCGGGGCGGCTTCCAGCCGCTGGAGCTGTTCAATACGCCTTTGCAGCCGTCTGATCGTTGCATTGTTATTGCGCAGGCTGTAGGGCGCAAAGCCGGTCACCCCCATCTTGTCCGGCCGGGCCAGCTCTGCCCAGAGCGCTCCTGTCGCATGCGGGAGGGCCAGAAATGCCTCGCGGTCTTTCTTTTTGATACACTGGTTGGCCTGCTTCATAAAATGCTGGTTGTCCTGCAATTCCTTCAGCCTGCCGCGCAGTTTGTCCAGCGCCTGGGGGTCATCAGAGAATATCGCCTGATTGCCCGCTATGGTTCTGGCCTTTTCACGGTAGTAGTCGGCCTTGTCCTGCAATTGGACAGCCTTCCCGAACTTCTGATGGATGCGTTTACGGAAACTCCGGTCACGCTGCTCTGAGTGGTGCCCCACTAAAATGGGCTGTCCCAAAGGGATGGCAGAGGCCATTTCCCTCACCTGCTGGTACTGTTGCCGGGATGCGGCTTCCGCTTTGACCGCTTTTTCCCCGGCCGACTGGATGCGCCTTTGTTTGCGCTGGTTGAAATCGTGTTTCATCACATTGATTTTTTAAGGGTTCGTTGTACTGTTTTTTAATCGGCCGAGCTTCTGGAAAAGGTCTTTCCAGTACCGCTGCCGCTTTTTGGCAAACTCGGCGTGTTCAGGGCTGGTCTGATCGTGCAGGTAGTGGATGTACTGGGCCGCCTGCCGGATGGCCTCGTTCAGGTCGGTAACCTCGATCAGGTTGCCCTCTAAATCTTTGATCATTGGATTCATTACCGGAAGGTTAAAAGTGAATGATCAGCACCCGCCTGCTGGTCAGCCTTTCTGCGATCCAGACATGGCTGCTGCCGTAGCCCGATAAGTATCCGCCAGTTTTGCCCGCGATGTCCTGACAATCTTTTGCCAGACAACGGATCAGGCAGTCGCGGTAATCCTCGCCCTTTTTCCTAAGCTGGCCGTACAGCCGCCGTCCAAACTCGTTGTAGAAACTGATCGTAGGGAATACACGTTTCAGGGACTTAGGCAGTTCGCGCACCTGCTGAACGGCGGTGAGCAGGTGCGCCGGATCGCTGCCTTTTGCCCGGAGCAGGTATAGCACGAAGGTATCCGCCCGCCAGCTGTGGTAGTCATGCCGCCTGCAAAACGCGCAGGCAGCGTTAAAGGCCGTGATCTCATTGTCCCCCTCCCGCAGATACAGGGGGATGCCGGAAGGGTCAAGCGGGGCGCGGTAGATGGTGGTTTTTGTGACGTGTTTCATGATATACGTTTTTTGGTGAGATGATCTGCGCAGGCGCAAAGCTCCTGCGGGATTTTCGGGGGGTGGTCGCTCAGGCTGAGCTTCAGGCGCTCTTCGCCCTGAAAAGCAAAAGCGATGCGGATGGCGCTGACCTGCTCAATGCACAGGATTTCGGTCTTGCTGCGCTTGAATTTGCGCTGCACCTCCCAGAGTGCGGCCTCGTAAGATAATCCGGTGGCCGTCGCCACATGCTTTTTATAGGTCTTGCCGTTGCGTTTTCTGACCGTCAGCACAAAACGGAAATCGTAGGCGATGTGAACCTGTTCCATAACCACCTACTTTAAAAATCCCTGCGCGTTGATGTTGTCCAGCCACTGGGCGGCAAAGGCCGCATGGTCGGCCTGCATGGGAGGGGCAAACTTTCTGCTCAGCCCGTCCATGATCAGTACACTCTGCTGAAAAAGTCCCAGATTGTCCTGCCGGAAACTGTAGGGAATGATCTTGACCTGCCTGTAATCTTCCGGGCTGCTGCGCTGGTCAATCACCAGGAAATGCATTTCAGGGTCTCTCATCACATCACCATTTTGGGTGTAGGTATGGGACAGGCTGTATTGCGCCGCTTTGCCGTGGGGCGTGAGCACGCCCTCGCCGATCTTTTCTATAGAAAGGGGCATAAAGCACTCGCTTTCGATTTTCAGATAGCGCTGGCCGTCCATCTTGGACAGCAGCGCGCAAAATATCCGGATGCTGTTTAAATGCAATGTTTTCATCTCATGGCGCCCTTTAAGGTTGCGCCTCCTTTTTTAGTGTTACTCCTGTTTGATTGTGATCCTGCCGCTAAGCAATTACCGCTTGGCTTACGGGGCGATCCGTTTACGGTTTTCCTCCC